>MDSW01215859.1_pt1 | contig 17482 bp, 13 predicted proteins | sample 811171 | NCBI WGS metagenome assembly MDSW01 (sample SAMN05326641, study PRJNA326480) | marine metagenome | isolation source: seawater | place: Atlantic Ocean: North West | collected 2012
GCACTTAATGATAATTCAGAAATGCGAAAGTTTATTAAAATGAGGAGCAGCAAAGAAAATGTGGAGTTAATAGATAGATTTTTTTCGTGGGGTAAATTTGATCATTCAAACTGGATTAAGGCTTTTGGTAAGTATAAAAAAAAATTTTTTATGGCTGGGTCACCTAGGATAGATATATGGAGAGAAAATCAAGTTAAAAATATTTTTAAAAATGAAATTGAAGAAATAAAAAATTTTAAAAATTATGTTTTAATTGCTGCATCTGGCATAAGCTCCTTAGAGGAGCTTAAAAAACAAGAAAATGTGGATAAATTTGTAAGAAAAAATTTGAATGAAAATAAAAAGGATAAGAATAACAGAAAATTATGGCAATTAAAAATATTTAAGGAAATGGTGTCTTTGACAAATTATTTGGCTGAAAAATTTCCTAAAATAAATTTTATTTTTAGAAATCATCCTGGTGACAATAATGAAAATATACAAAATCTATTTGATAAAAGGTTTAAAAATATCATTGTTAATAATTTGTATGAGGTATCTCCATGGATATATAAGAGCAAATGTGTAATACACAGTTGTTCAACAGTAGGAATACAAACAACTATAATGAGAAAAAATTTGATTTCTTATAATTCAAAAACAGTGAAATATTCTCATAGAAAATTTCCCAACAAATTTGGAATTACCTCTACCTCATTTATAGATACAAAAAATAAATTAGAAAAAATGCTTAAGTTAAAAAAAAAAACTAGAACTTCTAAAATCGTTAGGGAAAGGTTTTTCTTAAGTGAAAAAAAGTATTGCTCAGACATAATATTAGATAATCTGACACCGATTAAAATTTCTGAAATTAAAAAAAAATCAGATTACAATATTTTAAGAATAAAAATTTATTTTTTTTATTTTTATTTTAAAGATAATATTTTTAAAATACTTGGATTTATAAAAAGAAAATTACTTTTTAAAAAAAAAAATAAAATAGACTACTCTAAAACTTATATAACAAGAAAGTCTTACCGTTCGAAAAATCCATTTATTAAGAAAAAAGAAATAGTGTCATTCTTTTTAAATCTAAATGAATATAAAAAATTAAACTTGTTAAATTTTAGTCCAAATGGCTTTTTGATTAAGAAAAAAAATGAAATTTGATAATTTTTTTAATATTGAAATTAAGAGCAAAATTATTAAAACTTTAAATGAGTCTGAAATAAATTTGTTAAGGGATAAAACTAGTTTTCTTATAAAACTCAAAAGAAAAATTAAATTTATTTTTATTAATTTCATCAACAGACTACCATTAAAAAAAAAATATATTTTTCATTCAAGAAAACTAGATAGAGTAGAGGCAAAATACGATAAAATTGCAGGAAATTATTTAGATAATTATATCAATAAAGATAATCAAACATATATAGCCAAATTAAATAACAATGAAGTGGTAGAGATCAACATGAGTCATAAAAATTATATTTCAAGTGTGATATCGAACGTTTACGAAGAGACAAATTCAAAATCTATTTTTGAGGTAGGTGCTGGAGAGTTAACAACTCTTTTTGACTCTATTAAAAAAATTAAAAAAAAAAACTTAGTTATAGATAAAATAGGGGCTCTAGATTTATCATTTAATAGATTAAAAGTTGGTAAAGATTTTTTTAATGAAAATAATTTTAATATAGATTATATCGCAAAAGCGAATGCTGAAAAAATTCCTTTTAAATCCAATAGTTTTGATTTTGTTTTTACATGTCATTGTCTTGAACAAGTTCCACATCTATTTCAAAAAATATTTAAAGAATTATTAAGAGTATCAAGAAAATATATAATTTTAATCGAACCAAGCTATGAGTTCGGCACACCTGAGACAAGAGATCATATTATTAAAAAAGGTTATCTAAAAATTACGAAAAATTTATTAAGTAGTGTTGGTTATAATCCCATATTTAGAGAAAAATTTCCGGTTCAAAAATATATTAATGGTTCTGAATTGATAATATTTGAAAAAAAAACAGTCGAAATTAATCAGCCAAATTTTACAGTTCCAGGAACTGATATAGAACTTCATATTGATAATAATTTGTTAGTTTCTAAGAACAAAGAAAATAAATATGATTTTTTATCAGGTATAGGAGTTTTTGAATAATGTATATCAAAAGAATTTATGTGGTAATAGAAAATTGGAAAAGAGAAGTAGATTCTAGAATTTATTTTGCAATCAAGGCTGCTAATGCAGGATATGAGGTATTCTTTGGAAAAAAATATGAAATCTACGATCAATTAAAAAATTTAGAAAGTGGGATAGTAATCCTCAAAAGTTTTGGGCCAATGAACTCAAAACACATAGATGAGTTTTTAAAAAATGGACATGCCGTGGTTTCTTGGGATGAAGAAATGTTTATTTCAACAGATTTAGAAGAATTAATAACAAGAAGAATTTATTTAGAAAATTTAAAAAAAATAGATAAATTATTTTTATCTGGACCAAGGGAAAAGGAATTAATTGAAAGTAAGTATCCATATTTAAAAGAAAAAATTTTTTTGACCGGTCATCCAAGGATAGATGTTTTAAAAAAAAGGATCAATTCTATATTTGATGAAGATGCTGAAAAAATTAAAAAAAAGCATGGTGATTTTATATTAATTGTCAGTTCATTTAATGCTCTAAATCAATTAATGGTGGATTATCAAATTGATAGATATTTCGGAAGTTTATTGAAAAATTTAGATCAAATTACTTTGGATAATTATAAAAAAAGAATGGCTTTTGAGAGAATAAATTTAGAGTTTGTAATTAAATTTTTGAGAATTTTTGCAAAAAAATTTCCATCAAAAAAAATTATTATTAGACCTCATCCAGGTGAAAAAATAAATGTTTGGGAAAATATATGTAAAGAATTTGATAACATACATTGTATTTTTGATCATGTGCCAACAAATAGTTGGATGAAAGCATCGTTAATGTCAATAAACTTTAACTGTACTACTTTTTTTGAGGCATATTTAATGCAGCAAAAAGCGATTAATTTATTTCCTGCTAGAGGGTTTGAAGATTTAGAATTTCCAATACTTAATGAAATATCAAATAAAATAACAAACATGGAAGATTTGTTTAAAGTAATAGAGTTCCCTGAAGATTACAATTTTTATAAAAAAAATCCTAATTTAGAGAAATACATAAAAAGTTTTAAAACAACAGAATGTTCAGTTGAACAAATTATTAATATATTAAAACCTTATAAAAATAAAAAAATAAAACATAAAGATAATCATTTTAAATTACTTATTAGTAAAATTAAGAATTTTTTAATTTACGAGATTTACAATAGATATAAAAAAGTCATTTTTTTAAGAAAAAAATTATCAGATTATCAAATATTTGAAAAAAAAATGCTTTCACAAAAATCACAAAGAAGAATAAATTTTAAAGATATTAAAACAAAAGTCATTAAATTAAAAAAAATATTAAACATAGAAAAAAAACTTGAAATAAAAAAATCTTTTAACTCAATAATAAAAATTAAAATAATTTAAAACTGTATGAAGTCTATTAAAATTTTGATTTCAATGATTATCAGAAATAATAAATTAAAAAGCTCATATTTTTTATTTTTTACATTTATAGCCTCCTTACTAGAAGCATTCAGTATTGCATTAATTTTTCCAATAATAATTTTTTTATTAGATGGTAATGCATCTAGTTATAATGAATTTAAATTTTTACAAATCGATAAAATAAATTTTAGTAACTATAATACGATAATCATATTATTATTTTTGTTGGCAGTGATATACTTCATCAAAAGTTTTTTTTTGATATATTTTCAATGGTGGAAAAACGAATTTGCAAATTCATTACAATTAAAAATTTCTAAAAAAATACTTAAAAAATATTTGTATATGCCATTTATAGACGCAATAAAAATAAACTCTGCAGTAAAATTAAGAAATGTGCTTACAGAGACACCAAAGGTAAGAAAATCATTTATCTCTCTAATGACTATAATTGTACAGATTTCAGTGATAAGTATACTTTTTGTCGTAATTTTTATTGCTGAACCCTATAGTGCTTTAATTGCAATTACGTTTTTTTCAATTGTCTTTCTATTTTATCAATTTCTTTTTAAAAATATTTTGAAAATTTGGGGAGAAAAAAGATTAAAACTCAGTGGAAAAGTAATTAAGTCTCTGAAAGACTCTTTTTCGGCAACAAATGAAATAAGAACTTTTCATAAAGAAAAATATTTTATAGATAAATTTTTTTTAAGTGAGAAAGAGTTATTAAAATACATCAAATTTTTTTCTACATTTAACATATCACCTAAAATTATTTTAGAATTTTTTGCTGTGCTATTTATAATTGTTTCTATCTTCATAATGATGAAATTAGGAAATGATAACTCAAAAATTCTTGCAACTATTGTGCTAATAGGTGCTGCCGGAGTTAGAGTTTTGCCTGCAGCAGCTTCATTCATTTCTTGTTTAAATGAATTGAAAAATAGTCAACCATCTATAACTACTATCTTTGAAATATTAAAAAATAATATTTACAAAAATAGAAAAAATGTTGATTTTTATGCACTTAAAAGTCATATCAAGATTGAAAACGTTTACTTTTCGTATGAAAATAAAATCATATTCAACCAAATCAATTTTAAACTTCATAAAAATAAATTAATTGGAATAAATGGTGTTAGTGGATCGGGTAAAAGCACATTAATAAATATTATTATAGGATTATTAAAGCCTCAAAGAGGAAATATTTTTTATGACAATAATAATATTAACGATGGAGAGTTTAATTATAAAATTGGTTATGTTCCTCAAGAAAGTATACTGCTAGATGACACGATATTAAATAATATCACATTCGAAGACAACACAGTCGATTATAATAAGATTAAAAAATTATTACAAATATGTTTTTTGGAAGATTTAGTCTCTGACTCAAAAGATGGTTTAAACTCAATACTTGGAGAAAATGCACTTCAAATATCTGGTGGTCAAAGACAAAGAATATCTATTGCGAGAGCATTATATTTTGATCCAGATATTATCATATTAGATGAATCTTTTAATGAGATTGATGAAAAAACTTCTGAAAAAGTTTTAAAAAATATTATGTTAAACTATAAGGATAGAATTATTATTCTAGTCTCACACAATAAAAATATTTTATCCAAGTGTGACTACATTCTTAATATAAAGGATAAAAAAGTTAACCATGAATAAAATTAATCGTCAAACTAAAGGTAGAGTATTAAATAATTTATTTAAAAAGTTAAAATATTTTAAAGTTCCTATAACCAAGTTATATACGGTTGGAGATTGGTATTTAAACGAAGATTTTATATTAGATGAAATTACAAATTTTTTTTCTAAAAAAAATTTTATAAAAAAAATTGCGATAAGATCATCTTCAATAAACGAAGATAACACAAATAAATCAAATGCCGGTTTATTTTACTCTGAGTTAAATATCAATAGTAGAGACAAATTTAATATTAAAAAATCAATTAACAAAGTAGTTGAAAGTTTTAAAAAGATTAAAGACTCAAAAAAAGTTTTTTTACAAAATGAAATTATAATTCAAGAAATGATATTTAGCTCATCTTTAAGTGGGGTTGCATTCACATATGATCTTAATACTGGAGCTCCATATTATGTTATTAATTATGATGATGTTAGCGGTTTAACAGATACTGTAACTTCGGGAAAAAATGAGCATTCAAATAAATCCCTGATAGTTAGCAGGTATCATATTTCACAATTAAGATCTGATAGATTTATCATTTTAATTAAAGCTATTAAAGAATTAGAAAAAAAAATTAATAGTAAATATTTAGATATTGAGTTTGTGGTAAAAAAAAATTTAGAGGTATATTTGTTACAAGTAAGGCCACTTAATATAAAGACAAAATGGAGTAAACATAAAGAGAAAAATTTTAAAAATTTTTTAACAAAAACTCAGAAAAAAATTGAAAAAACATTTTTAAAAAAAAATAAAAAATTATTTGGTGTTAAAACAATTTATGGTCAAATGCCAGATTGGAATCCTGCTGAAATTATTGGAACTTGCCCACGAATGTTATCTTATTCTTTATATAAAAAACTTATCACTAACAATATCTGGAAAAAATCAAGATTTCTAATGGGTTATAACAACCCTCATGAAAAAAACTTAATGGTGTCTTTTGGTGGTCAGCCATATATAGATGTTAGGTTAAGTCTAAATTCATTTTTGCCAAGTAAATTACCAGAGAGAATAAAGGAAAAATTAGTTAATCATTGGATTGAGCAATTAAAATTAAATCCAGTGCTACATGATAAGATCGAGTTTGATTTGGCAATTACTTGTTTTAGCTTTGATTTAGATAAAAAAATAAAAAACCTTGTATCTAATTCGTTAAGTAAAAATGAAAAAAAAATTTATATTGAAAGTTTAAAAAACCATATAAAAAAATTAGTTAATTTAGAAAATATTCAAAATTTAGAAAAAAAAGTAAATAAAATTGAAAATTTAAAATATGATTTAAAAAATTTTGAGTTAAAAGAAATTAAAAAAAATATAAATATATGTATAACATATGGTACTTTAGTATTTTCCATGTTGGCTAGACATGGATTTATTGGAAAAACTCTACTACTTTCTTTAAAAGAAAATAAAATTTTAGCTAATAAAAAAATAGATTTTTTTTTACAAAGTATTAAAACTATAACTTCAGAGTTCTTGAACGATTTTAATTTTATCAAATCTTCAAAGAAGCAAAAAAAAATTTTTCTTGATAAATACGGCCACCTTAGACCAGGGACATATAACATTTTATCTAAAAGATACGATCAACAGCCAAATTTAACAGACTCAAAAAAGAAAAGCAAAAGAATTAGTCATAATTCATTTTCACTTTCTCGCAATGAAATATTAAAAATTAACTCATTATTATTAAAAAATAATTTAATAAATTTAAACTCTGATTTAATTTTTAAATATATTGAGAGTTCGATAAAATTGAGAGAATATTCAAAATTTCAATTTACAAAATTATTAAGTCATATAATTGAACAAATTTCTAATTATGGTCAAAAATTTAAACTCAATCGGGATCAATTATCACACATGAGTTATGAAAATATTTTAATGTTGCATAAATTAAAAAAACGCGAGGTTTTAGGAATTATAAATAGGAATAGAGAAAATTTTAATAAAACTTGTCAAATAAAACTGCCTCAATTAATGTCTGATTCATCAGCTGCATATATTATTCCATTCCAATCAAACAAACCTAATTTTGTATCAAATAAAAAAGTTATACAAAATTCTTTTTTTCTAAATGATTTAAAAATCTCTAAAAAATTATATAATAAAATAGTTCTTATTGAGAGTGCGGACCCAGGATATGATTGGATATTCTCCTATAAAATACAGGGATTAATTACAAAATATGGAGGATCAAATTCACATATGGCCATTAGATGTGCTGAGCTATCTGTCCCAGCTGCTATAGGATGTGGAGAACAAATATTTGAAAGGTTAAAAGATGCTCCTAGAATTGAATTAGATTGCGCAGGTGGCGTGGTTAAATCAATATTAGATTAACAAAATATGAAAAAAAAAATTATTGCACTTACTCAAAGAATTGAAATTTCAAAAAAAGGAAAAGAGGTAAGAGATTGTATAGATCAAAATCTTATTAAGTTTGTATTTAAATGTGGGTTTGTACCCATTCAAATACCAAATTATGGAGAAGTTAAAAAAAATAATAACATTTTTTTGTCATATCTATTAAACAGAGTTAAAATTCATGGAATAGTATTAAGTGGTGGAAATGATCTTGGTGAATTTAGATCTAGAGATATAGTAGAATTTCAATTACTTAATTTTGCAAGAAAAAAAAGACTTCCTGTATTAGGTATTTGTAGAGGTATGCAGGTTATAAATAAGTTTGAAGGGGGAAAGTTAGTTAAAATAAAAGGACATGTCGGAAAATCTCATTTGATATATGATTTTCACAATAGCAAAAAAAAAATTATGGTTAATAGTTATCATAATTGGGCGATAAAAAAATGTCCACAATCACTCAAGATTAATTTTATTTCCTCAGACAGAAGCATAGAGTCCTTTTCACATAAAAGCTATAACTGGCATGGATGGATGTGGCATCCAGAGAGAGAAAAAAAATTTAAAAAATATGATTTAAATAATTTTAAGAAAATATTTAATCAATGAGAGCAATTATTTTAGCAGCAGGTAGAGGGAGTAGGATTAAAAAATTCACAAATTTTAAACCGAAGGCTTTTATAAAAATTGATAATAAGACATTACTGGAGCATCAATTAGAAATTTATTTAAAATCTGGAATTGAAAAAATAGCTATAGTTACAGGATATAAAAATAAATTATTTAATAAATATAATTTGAAAAAATTTAATAACAATAAATGGAAAAGTACAAATATGGTTTTCTCACTTACTAAGGCAAAAAGTTGGCTTAAAAGTTTCAATTGTATTGTATCTTACTCAGATATTTTATTTGATAAAAAAATTATTTTAGATTTACTAAAATCTAAAACTCAACTTGAATTGCCATATAACTTAAATTGGAAAAAAAATTGGAAATTAAGATACAAGCGACCTCTTGAGGATCTTGAAACATTTAAAATTTCAAAAAATAATTATGTTATGGAAATAGGGAAAAAACCGAAAAAATATAAGGATATTGAGGGTCAGTTTATGGGTATTATAAAATTTACTCCTAAGAGTTGGAAAAAAGTAAATAATTATCTGAACAAAATTAAAAGCAGAAATAAAAATATGCAAATGACTAAGTTAATTGATAATTTAATTTCAAATAATGTTCTTAAGGTAAAAGGAACACCATCAAAATCTCAATGGTTTGAGATAGACAACCTAAACGATTATCGTGTAGCCAAAAAATTTTACAAATTTGATTGATAATGAAAATTTTTAAAAATTATAATATGTGTATTTTTTGTGGATCGAAACATATAAAAAAAGAAAAGAAACAGATTTTTATTAATAACTTTTATACTGATGCAATTTCCTCAGATTTATCGATATCAAAAACTACCATGAGGAAAATCAAAGTCTATGAGTGTAGAATATGTTTTACTCGACAACATAATCCATGGTTTACAGATGATATTTCTAGAAAAATTTACTCAAATATTTACGGCCAACACAACAGGAGTTGGGAAAATGTTCTAACATTCCTAAAGAAAGGAAGACTTCCGAACCATGGAAAATTATTTAAAATTCTTCGTGAAAAAATTAAAATTGTTAATTATGCTGAGTTTAATAGCCCGTTCATGGGTCTTTTTATTAACTTTTTTTCAGAGGAATATAAAAAAAAACTTACTTTTTACAAAAAAATTTTAGATTTTATTATTAATTATTTAACTTCAAGACAGGTTGCTGGCAAAACAAAAAGGATTAAAATTTTATCAGAAATTAAATCAAAAAAGTATCTTAATAACTTACTTAAACTAAAAAAAAAAAATTTGATTAAAAGATCTACAAATAAATTTTTAATAATAGAAAATAACAACTTATTTTGGAGTCAAAATGACAACTATAAATCTGTTAATAGCAAATCTTTTGCTAGTCAGATGTTAGATTTAAATATTAAAGAGATTGAAAAAACAAATAAAAAATATAGATACGATTTGTTTGGAATATTTCATACTTTAGATCATACATACAAACCTAAAAAAATTTTAGATTATGCTTTAAACAACAGTAAGTATGTAATCGTTTACTGTCATATAAATTCAAATTTAACAAAACAGCATTTGTTCTCATTTTCAAAAGATTTTTTAAAATATTTAAATCAAAAAAAAATCTATACTATAGATATGACAAATAAAATTGACAAAAAAATGAATTCACCTGAGTTATATTTTTTATGCTCTAAAAGTAAAAGTTTTATAAAAAAGATTAAGATTTAAATGTTAAAAGATAAAATAAAAAACAATAACTTTAAAGTTGGAGTATTTGGTTTAGGTTATATTGGCTTACCTAGATCAATTCATTTTGCAAAAGCAAATATAAATGTCCTCGGTTTCGATATAGATAAAAATAAGATAAAAAAAATTAGAAATAAAGAAAGTTATTTAAGTAGTGTAAAATCGATACAATTAAAAAGTATTGTAGGAAAGAAATTTAATGTAACTAACGATATGTCTAGAGTTAATGAAGTCGATGTAATTGTATTATGTTTACCGACACCCTTAAAATCCAATAATATACCAGATCTATCTTTTATAATTAATACAATGAATAAAATTAAAAAATATTTGAAAAATCATCAAATGATTTGTCTAGAGTCTACAACTTATCCCGGGACCACCGAGGAAATAATATTACCAATTCTAAAAAAAAGAGGTTTTGAGTTAGGTAAAAATTTTTATTTATTATATTCACCAGAGCGGGATGATCCTGGAAGAAAAATAATCAATTCATCAATACCTAGAGTTTATTGTGGATTGACACATAGGTGTACTTTATTAGGTAATTTATTTTACTCTAAAATATTTGATAAGATGATTTTAGTTTCCAGTATAAAAACTGCCGAAATGACCAAGCTCTTTGAAAATATTTACAGATCAGTGAACATAGGAATGGTAAATGAAATGAAAAAAATTTGTGATAAAATGGGATTAAAAATTTTTGATATTATTAATGCTGCAAAAACTAAACCATATGGGTTTAATGTATTTTATCCCGGTCCAGGGTTAGGTGGTCACTGTATACCAATTGACCCATTTTATTTATCTTGGAAAGCGAAAAAATTTAATATCGAGACAAAGTTTATTGAACTTGCTGGCAGAATCAATAGATCCATGCCAGATTGGATTATTAAAAAAACATTAAGAATTATAAAAATCAAAAGTAAAAAATCAAAAAATATTAGAATTTTAATCCTTGGAGTAGCTTATAAAAAAAATATTAATGATTGTAGAGAGTCACCAGCATTTGAAATAATAAAAAAATTAAAAAACAAAAGAATTAATGTTCAATATAATGATCCATTTATAGATGAAATTCCAAAATTAAGAAATTATAACTTTAAAATGAAAAGTAAAAAGTTAACAAAAAAACTAATCCAATCTTTTGATGCAATTATAATAGTTACAGATCATGACCGATATAATTATGACATGATAAGAAAAAATAACTCAATAATAATTGACACTAGAAATTGTTATCAAAAAAAATATGAAAATATTTATTTAGCTTGAAATGTTAGCATCTATAATAATCACATCATATAATTACGGGAATTATATTGAAAGATGTTTAAGAAGTTGTTTAAATCAAACCCTTTCTTCAAGAAAATATGAAATTATTATAATTGACGACAAATCAACAGACAATACGAAAGAAGTTGTAAAGCCGTTTTTGAATAATAAGAATATCAGATACATTAGAAATAAAATAAATATAGGATGTGCGGCATCAGCTAACAAAGGTTTCAAAGCTGCAAAAGGAAAATATATTGTTAGAGTTGATGCTGATGATTATGTTAATGAAAATTTTTTAAATTTTTTAGTTTATTATTTGCAAGAATATCCTGATTTTTTTTGTGTATCTTGTGATTATTTTCTAGTAAACAATAAAGAAAAAAAGACAATAATAATATCTGCTAAGGAACATCCAGTAGCTTGTGGTATTATGTATGTTAAAGATAAATTAAGAAAATATAATTATTACAATCCTAAATTTAGACATAGAGAGGAAGAAGAGTTAAGATTAAGGGTTTTAGATAATTATAAAATACACCACTTAAATATACCATTATATAGATATCAAATACATAATAATAACAAAACTTTTCAGAGAGATTATTTGGTGAATTATAAAAAAAAAATAGATCGAATAAGTTACAAAGCTAATCAAATAAAAAAAAAACAAAATTCGGGATTACTAAAAAATGTAGTAGCAATTATTCCAGCTAGAGGAGGATCAAAACGATTTAAAAGAAAAAATATGTACAATGTTTGGGGGAAGCCAATGATATTTTGGACCATTAATGAGGCTAGAAAATCTAAACTTATCAATAATATTTATGTTTCATCAGAAGATAAAGAGATTAAGAACTACGCAAGAAGGCTAGGAGCTAAAATAATTGATAGACCAAAAAATCTCTCAAAAGATGAAGTATTTAAAATGGATGTAATACGTCATGCAGTTAAACAAATAGAAAAAAATAAGAAACCAACTTTAGTCCTAAGTTTACAAGCTAATTCACCTAATATTTCTTATTTTGATATTGATAAAGCTTTAAATCATCTTATAAGATTTGATAGAAGTGAGGTAATTAGTGTTGATGAAAATCTTAATCAAAATGGAGCCATTAGAGCAATGAGATACAAATCAGTCTTTCAAAACAGTCTTAGCACAGACGTTGGTTTTATTGTTACCAAAATTTTAGATGTTCATTATAAAAAAGATTTGAAAAAACTAGAGGATTAAAATGTATCAAAATAAATTGCAAAGAAACGTTAAAATTATCTCAGAAATCCATCCACAACATTTTGGTTCGATGGATGAAGTTAAAAGAATGATATTACAAAATAAAATTTGCGGTGCTGACTATGTAAAAGTACAATTGTATAGTAGTCAAAAATTATTTAATAATAAAGATCGAGAATTTTTAGAAATAACAAAAAAAGAATTTCATGAAATGCATTCGTTTGCAAAGTCAGTTGGAATAGAGCTTTTTGCATCAATATTTGATGAAGAAAAAATAGATTGGTGTGAGGAAATAGGAGTTAATCTTTACAAAATAGCAAGTAGATCAGTTGAAGATAAAAAATTGTGTGAAAAAATTATTTCAACAAATAAAAAAGTTATAATTTCATTGGGAATGTATGATTATAAGAATCTTAAAATTCCTTATGAGAGTAAAAACATAATTTATCTATATTGTGTTTCAAAATATCCAACTGCATTAAAGGATTTAGAAATCCCAGATTTTAAAAACTCTTTCTTTTCAGGTTTTAGCGATCATACAGTTGGAATAGGAGCAGCTTTGTATGCTGTATCTAAAGGAGCAGAGTATATAGAAAAACACTATTCCAATAGTAAAGCAATGGGTATAGACACTCAAATGGCTCACATTTGTAGTATGAATAGTGATGATTTAACTAAATTAAGAGAGCTTTCTGATAATTTTACGTTAATAAAATCGTTTAGTAAAAAAATTACTTGATGTGTGGTTTTGTAGTTTATTTTCCTTTAAATAAAAAAATTTTCAATAAAAAAAAATTTATTGAATCAAGCCATTATATAAATCATAGAGGACCTGATAGTTGTAAATCTTTTTTTCATAACGAAATAAATTTAATATTTTACAGATTAAGAATAAGAGATTTAACAACATCAGGTGATCAACCTATGTTTAGTTTTACTAGGCAGAATATAATTGTATTTAATGGAGAAATATATAATTCCGAAAAATTAAAAAAAAAATTAGATTATAATGAATTTGCAGGTAAGTCTGATACTGAAGTCTTAATTAATCTTTATGAAAAATATGGTTTAAATATAATAAATGAATTAGAGGGAATGTTTTCATTTATAATATATAATTTTAAGAAAAAAAAAATAACTGCTGTAAGAGATAGATTTGGCATTAAACCCCTATATTATTATAAATGTAACGATTACATTTTTTTTTCTTCAGAAATTAAACCTATTATAAAATATACTGGAGAAAAAAAATTTAATGAAATTGCATTTGCAAATTTTTTTTTCAAACAACAATTAGATAATGAAAACGTTACTTTTTTTAAAAATATTTATTCTTTAAAACCATCAAGTTATTTAATCACAGGTTATAAAAAAAATTTTAAAATTAAAAGATATTGGAATTTAAGAGACAAAATTTTCAAGGATAAAAATCTCAAAATAAGCTTTAAACAATTATTTGACCAATCCATTGAAAAACATTTAATTTCAGATACTGAGGTTGGGCTATTATTTAGTGGTGGAACAGATAGTACAGCGATTGCGTTAGGAATGTTAAAACAGACTGGAACTTTTTTAAAAACATTTACTTATGATTTTTCAAATTATTATGAAAATGGAGAATCATCTACTGCAAAATCATTTTCAAAAAAACTTAAAATTAAAAATTTCAAATCCATCGTTACTCCAAAATATGTTGAGTCGCAATTTGACAATATGTGTTTGGCCTTAGAATCTCCTTTTACTTCAATAAGATTATTTGGTGTTAAAAAAGTTTATGAAAATATAAGAGATAATAAAATAAAAGTAGCAATTGAAGGAGGCGGAGGTGATGAAATATTAGGTGGTTATGAATATAATTATCTAAATTCTCAATTAGATAAATTAAAAAAAAATAAAAAAGAATTTAGCAAGTTTTTACTTGAGTTGATTAAAAAAAAGGACATTAATTTAATATTAAATCAATTAATAACACTATCATTTCAAGAAGGCTCAACAAAAGACTGTACTCCATTTATAAATATAGACAATTTTAACAAAGATTTCCTCTCTAGTGTGATAGATGAAAAATTTTATTTTAATGAGAATAGTTTTCAAAATATTAATTTTTTGCAAAAATCTCAATTAGTCGATATTGAAAGAGTGAATTTACCAAGAAGCCTAAAATATATGGATAGATTAGCAATGATTGCAGGTGTTGAAAATAGAGTGCCATTTTTAGATCATAAGTTAGCCAACTATTCATTTCATCTAGATAATAAAAAAAAAATTAAAAATAAAGAAACGCGTTATATATTAAAACAAATGTATAAAAGAAACTATAATTTAAATTTTTTTACTAAGCAAAAAAAATCAGTGGTTGATCCGCAAAGAGATTGGATGAGAAAAGAATTAAAAGATTTTTTTCAAGATGAAATAAATTCTAAAGCTTTTAAAGAAAATTATTTTTTTAATCATAAGAATATTCAAAAAAATTATCAGAGTTTTTTAAATGATAAAAGAATGACTAGTTTTAATTTATTTCAAATTTTTTCGTCATTTAGATTCATTCAAAAATTTATTTCATTTTAAAAATGTCAAAAAAAAAGAAAATTGTGATAACAGTGAGTCCAGGAAATAGTGGAGGCGGAGCAGTGCATGATTATTTATTGAGTAGAAAGGATTTTTATTCACCTTTTTTTGGGGAAGAATTTAGATTGATAACTGATCCATATGGTATTGAAAATTTATATAAAAATTTTTATCAAAATTTTACTCTTAATAGCTCATCAGAGGCATTTTTTCAATTTGAAAAATATTGTTATAACTTAAGTAAACTTAAGACAAAAAAAAAAATAAGATATGGAAAAAATTTTTACGATATTAGTAGCCAATATTTAGATGAAATTAAAAAAGTAAGCTATAAAGGTTTGCCACAATTTAAAAGGATTTCTCTTAATTTAACTAACGAAATTATAATAAAATTAAAGAATAAATACCTTAAAAAAAAACACTATGAGCAAAATTTTTATAAAATTCAAATTCCATATAATGAAAAGTTTTTTATCCATAAGACAAAAAATTTCTTAAAAAAAATATGTAATTTCAAATCTTCTAAAAAAAATTTAGTTCTAGATCAGGCTACAAATTTCTGGTCTCCAGAAATAGCATTTAAATATTTTGACAATTTAAAAATTGTTGTCATCACAAGAGATCCAAGAAGTATATTTTATAGTATGAAATCAAGAGCATCTTTTGCATATCCTGGTTATGATATTAAAATTTTTGTTGACTGGTATAAAAGTATCATGAAAATGAGAAATAAAATACCTAGTAGGTTTAAAAATAAAATTTTAGAAATTAAGTTTGAGGACTTCATAAATAATTTCGAAAAAAATAAAAAAAAATTAAATAAATTTTTAGATATTAATAATAAAGAGATATATAATTTTAATCATAATTATTCTAAGAAGAATGTATATAAAGCAAAACATTATTTAACCAAATTCGAGTTAAATTATATAAAAAAAATTTAAGAAACTATCTTCAATGGTAGATTTTTATAAAACTGAAAATTGTAAAATATGCCAATTAAAAGGTATACCTGTTTTTTCAAAAAGATATGATGATGAGACTCTCAGGAATTTTTTTGAAAATTATTATGGAAATACAAAATATAATAATTTTAAGAATGTTTTAGAGGGAGTAAATTATGAGTTGCTTAAATGTGAGAAATGTTTTTTTATTTGGCAAAAGTATTCTCCTAAAGAAAAATTTAGTTTTGATTTATATGAGAATATCATTGACAAAAAAGAGAGTCTGAAAAAAAGTAGTATTAAATTTGAGAACCAAAAAACAAAGAATGATAAGGAAATTGATAAAATAATTGATTACTTTAAAAATGAAAAAATTAACATTCTTGATTTTGGTGCAGGTTGGGGGCATTGGCTAATCTCAGGGAATAGATCAAAATATAATGCGTATGCATTTGAGTTGTCGCCAAGTAGAAAGAAATATTTACAAAATAATCATATTAATATTCTAAATTATGACAACATATCTAAGTATAAGAATTTTTTTCATTTCATAAGATTAGATCAGGTTTTAGAGCATATTGATGACATAAACTCTCTATTGAAAACCATTAAATTTTTGGGAAGAGAAGAATGTATTTTTTTTATATCAGTTCCTGACGGTAAAAATATAATAAAAAAATCTAATTTTAGTATTAGTAAAGGCCCTATTCAACCTTTAGAGCATTTAAATTGTTTCTCCCGTTATAGTTTAATAAAAATCTTAAATAAAAATGATTTTAAATGTATTGATATAAAAAAAACTATGGTGATAAATTTAAAAAACTTTAAACTAGATTTACTAACATTTAAGTCAATTTTGTATGATTTGAAAAATTATTTTTACTCCACAACAATAAAGTTTGTTAATAAATAATAAGATGCGTATTTGTTATTTAGCTAATACAGCAATACCTTCAACGAACGCAAGTGCAATTCAAATTGTTAAAACTTGTGAAGCTTTTTCAAAATTGAATCAAAAAGTTTTGCTCATAACAACTAATGCGAATAAAGCAAAAATATTTGATTTTTATGGAGTAAAAACAAAATTTGAATTTAAAAAATTGAAAAATTTTAACAAATTTCCTTTGGGTATTAAATATTATTTATTTTCATTATTTTCTATTATAGCTAGTTTAAATTTTAAACCAGATATTTATATTACAAGAAATTTTTTTACATGTTTCTTACTTACTCTAATAAAAAAAAAAACTATTTTAGAATTACATCACGGTTTAGATATAGAATCAAGATTAGTAAGATTTATTGTAAAGTTTACAAATTTTTTAAACTCAAAATACTTAGTTAAACTTTTAGCGATTTCTAAAGGAGCTAAAATTGAGTACTCATCGAAACATTTTGTAAAAAAAGAGAAAATTATTGTCTTACCAAGCGGATCATCAATTAGTGTAAATTTTGAAAACCCCTTTAGGAGAAAAAAAAAAAAA
>MDSW01085683.1_pt1 | contig 17480 bp, 16 predicted proteins | sample 811171 | NCBI WGS metagenome assembly MDSW01 (sample SAMN05326641, study PRJNA326480) | marine metagenome | isolation source: seawater | place: Atlantic Ocean: North West | collected 2012
TGAATGATTTTATTTATTGAAATGTAATCTAGAAAAATAAAAGGTTTTCCACCTTGAACTAAAATATCATTTACGCTCATGGCAACTAGGTCAATACCAATTGTATCAAACTTGTTTAGTTCATTTGCAATTTCTATTTTTGTTCCAACCCCATCTGTGCTTGCAACAAGGTATGTTTTTTTTAAATGAGATGGTATTTTGTTAATAGATCCAAAATTTCCTATATTAGTTTTTTTTTTATTTTTGTTCTTTTTTGAAGTTAATTTAGATATAAATCTAACAAAATTATCTGCAGATCTAATGTTAACTCCACTCTTTGCATATGTTAAGTTATTAGACATTTTTATTTATGAAAAAAATATTTAGAATATTTCTATACAATTTTTTTATCGTATTTTTTATTTATTTATTTATCTTTTCCACAAATATAGTTTATGCAAATACTTACAAAATTGATAAAATTGAGATCTCCGATGAATATAATACAAATTTTAACAAAGACAGAATAATAGACAAAGCATTTGAGAGAGCTTTTAGAATATTAATAAGAAAAATTACAATTTCAAAATATAATGAATTTCTTGAAAAACAGAATCTTAAACTTATAAAAAGTTTTGTTGAAAGCTTTTCAGTAGTTAGCGAAAAGTTTGAAAATAATAAATACTATGGAGTTTTTGAAATAAATTTTAACAAAAATAAAATTTTATCTTTTTTAAGAAATAATAATGTTTTTCATTCGAGAATGATCGAAAAAAATATTTTATTTATTCCAGTTTTTATTGATCAGAAAGATGATAGCTTACTTTTATTTAACGAAAACCCATTTTATAGAAAATGGAATAATGAAGAAGAAAATCAATTTTTGTTAAAATATATTATGCATAACGAGGATTTAGACGATTACAAACTAATCCAAGAAAGAATAAGTTCAATCGAAAATTATGATTTTAAAGAAATAACATCTAAATATGAATTAAATGAAAATTTTATAATTTTTATTATTTTAAAAGACAACGGAAATTTTAAAACATTTTCGAAATTTAATATAGACTCAGTTAAATCGAACTTCAAAGAGGAATTCAAAATATTTGAATTTAATAATCAAGATAAAATTAGAGAATTAATCAAATTTATGAAAATCAGATATGATGATGAATGGAAAAAAATTAATTTAATTAATTCGTCGATTAAATTAAATATACAATTAAACTTAGATTCAAAAAATATAAAATTAATTGAAAAAGTTGAAAAAATTCTAAGTCAAATGGAACTTGTTGAAAAATATTATATAAGTTATTTTAATAATGAGATAACGAGTTACTCAATCCTAAGCAATAGTACACCAAATAAACTTTTTAATGAATTTGAAAAATATAATTTTAAAATATCTATGGAAAATAATATTTGGACTTTAAATGAATAGATTGAATCAAACATTGTTAAAATTTGAATTAGAGCAAAATTTTGCCTATGATGATTTTTTTGTTTCAAAATGTAATTTTTTTGCATTTAGTTTTATCGAAAGTTGGCCTAAATGGGAAAAAAATATTTTAAATATATATGGAGAAAAATTTTCAGGCAAAAGTCATTTATCTCAAATTTTTAAAAAAAAAAATAAGGCGATAATTATTAAAACAGAGGAAATAAATGAAGAATTTTTTAATAAAATGAGATTCTATGAAAATATAATTTTAGATAATCTTGAATATATTTCTAATGAGAAAATTCTTTACTCAATCTTTAATTTTGTGGAGCAATATAACAAGTATTTAATTATTAATTCAAATAAACCAATTAATTCAATTAATTTTGAATTGCCTGATTTAAAATCTAGATTAAATAACTGTATTTTTGCAAAAATAGATAAACCTGATGATGACATGATTTTTGCATTAGTTTTAAAACATTTCTCAGATAGGCAAATAAAAATTGAGAAAAAAATTATTGAATATATAACTAAGAGAATTGAAAGGTCTTATGGAAAAATTCTTGATTTTATATATAAGGTTGATCAATTTAGTTTGATAAATAAAAAACCAATTGATTATAAGTCTATAAAAAAAATTTTAGAGGAATAATTGAATAAATACAGAACACATAATTGCAACGATTTAAACAAAAATCATGTTGATCAGAAGGTTTTGTTATCAGGCTGGATTCATAAAAAAAGAGATCATGGAAATTTATTATTTTTAGATTTAAGGGATAATTTTGGAATTACACAATGTATTGTAGATAAAGATAATAATAATTTTTCTAAATTAGAAAAAATCCCACTTGAAACGGTAATAAAAATTAGTGGAGATGTTATTAAAAGAACATCAGATACAATTAACAATGAAATACCTACTGGAGAAATAGAGATAAAAGTTAAATCGTTTGAAATTTTAGGAATTACTAAAGAGCTTCCGCTTCCAGTTTTTTCTGATCAAGAATATTCAGAGGAGATTAGATTAAAATATAGATTTTTAGACTTAAGAAGAAAAAAAATTCATAATAATATTCTTCTAAGATCTAAAGTTATTTCCTTTATAAGAAAAGAAATGGAAAAACTTGGATTTAACGAATTTCAAACGCCAATTTTAACATCATCTAGTCCTGAAGGTGCAAGAGATTTTTTAGTTCCAAGTAGACTAAATCCAGGAAAATTTTACGCTTTGCCTCAAGCGCCTCAACAATTTAAACAATTAGTAATGGTTTCAGGTTTTGATAGATATTTCCAGATTGCGCCATGTTTTAGAGATGAAGATGCAAGAGCCGATAGAAGTCCTGGTGAATTTTATCAGTTAGATATTGAAATGTCATTTGTTGAACAAGAAGATGTATTTGATGTAATTGAAAAATTAATGGTAAATCTGTTTAGAAAATTTTCAAAGAAAAAAATAATTTTTGAAAAATTTCCAAGAATTCCATTTAAAGATTGTATGAACAAATATGGGACTGATAAACCAGATTTAAGAAATCCTCTATTAATTTATGATATTTCAAAAATTTTTGGTAGAGAAGATGTACAATTTGAAATATTTAAGAAATTGGTTAAATCTGGTTCATTAGTCAAAGCCATTGTAACAAAAAAAACAAATTCAAAACCTAGAAGTTTTTTTGATAATATTGATAATTGGGCGAAAGAGCAGGGTTGGAATGGACTAGCATATTTTTCAATTGAAAAAAATGAAAATGATAAACTAATTGGAAAAGGACCGGTTGGTAAATTTTTCTCAGAGGAAGCTTTAAAAGAAATAATGAAAATTACCTCAGCTGATTTAGGAGATAGTATTTTTATGTCTTGCAGTAATGAAAGTGAAATATTTGAAATTATGTCTAAATCAAGAGATAAAATAGGAGAGGATTTAAATATAATAGATCAAAACGCCTTTGCTTTTTGCTGGATTACTGACTTTCCAATTTTTGAGATAGACAAAGATACTAAAAAAATAAATTTCAGTCATAACCCTTTTTCTATGCCTCAAGGAGACCCAAATAATTTAGACTTATCAAAACCACTAAATTTAAAAGCTTATCAATATGATATAGTCTGTAATGGAGTTGAGTTATCTTCTGGCGCAATAAGAAATCATATACCTGAGCTAATGTATAAACTTTTTTCTATAGCAGGTTACAATAAAAATGAAGTTGATAAAAAATTCAGCGGTATGATAAATGCCTTAAGTTATGGTGCACCACCGCACGGTGGAATAGCCCCAGGAATTGATAGAATAGTAATGCTTTTAGCAAACGAAAAAAATATTCGTGAGATAACTATGTTTCCTATGAATCAAAATGCTCAGGATCTAATGATGAATGCACCATCAGAAGTTAGTGAAAAACAGCTTAAGGAATTAAATTTGAAAATTTTAGATAAAAAACAATAACTTATTTTTTCTTACCTTTAAGATTTAGTTTTATATCTGATAAATCTACCAATTTTTCTCTATAATTATTTCTTACAAAACCTTTACTAGTTATATCTTTGACCAATTTAATAAATTGATTTTGTTCATCATAGTTATGATCATTTTCAACTAAATTTTCTTTATGAGCTATAGAAGGAGTATGAGCAAGATCTTCTCTGCTTAAATACGAAATAGCTAGCTCTCTAAAGATATAATCTAAAATTGATGATGCACTCAATATTCTATCATTACCTTGAACTTTTCCTGATGGTTCAAATTTCGTTCCAATGAATGCATTTACAAATTCATCTAGTGGCACACCATATTGTAATCCTAAAGATATAGCTATTGCAAAATTATTCATCAAGGCTTTCACCAATTCTCCTTCTTTTGATGTATCGATAAATATTTCTCCAATTTTCCCATCTTCATACTCACCGGTGTGAAGATATACCTTGTGGTCACCTATAGTTGCCTTTTGAATATATCCTTTTCTTCTATCAGGCATGCTAAATCTTTTTGTGATATTTTCTTTAAATGCTCTGTTCAAAACGACATTTTTTTGGGCCGTTTCCTGATTTGAACTCTTTAAATTTTCATTAGTTTCATTAAATTTAACTTCAGTTTTGTCATTATTTTTTTCTAGATTTTTAGTATTTCTTTTATCAAACTTTACATCCAATATTTCGAATTCTCCATCATCGCGTTTATCTAGCTGATCTAATTGATTATTGCTTATGTCATCAAGATAATGCTTAACTTTAAAGGTACATGTGTAATATGTTTCAACTATATATTTTGCCATAATTAAATATTTTGAGTTTGTCTATTTAATGTATATACATAAATCAAGTTTAGTCTAATTTTTTTTTTACAATTAGAAATTGAAAATAAATATGTTGACATTCATAAAAGAAATTTTGACTTGGTGGAATCGCCAGACGTTTGGAACAAGATTGCAAACAATTTTTTTTGGAAAGTTTGTAGGCAAAGATGATTATGGTAACAAATATTACGAAAATAAAAAAAAAAATAAAAGATGGGTTATTTACAACGATCAAATTGAAGCAACAAAAATTCCAATAGAGTGGTATTCTTGGATGCATTCAATTAAAAATAAAATAGAAAATAATCATGAACTAATAAAATATGAATGGCAAAAAAAACATTTACCCAATCCTACAGGAACTGATAAAGCTTATAATCCCCAAAAAAATAAGAATGCAACTAAAAAAAAATATAAATCTTGGAATAATTAACTTTTTAATCTTATTTTCTCTGTTTATTTGTAACTCAATTTCTTATTCAGATGAAATTAATATTAATAACAAAAATATTTTAATTGAAATAAATATTTTAGATAAAGTTAGCTCAAAAAATACGATATTAAAATTAAACTTAGGAGAGGAAAAAAAGTTCCAAAACTTAATTATAAAGGTTCTTAAGTGTGAAAATTCAAAATTTGATGATGATCCCGAAATTACTGCATATATTCAAGTTAAAGATTCAAATGTGTCAGATAATGAAAAAGTTTTCATATTTAATGGATGGACTTTTTCATCGAGTCCAACTTTAAATCCTTTTGACCATCCTGTTTATGATCTATGGCTGAGTTCTTGTGATACTATATAATTTTTTCTTTATCTAACCAAGTTACATTAAAATCAGAATTAATAAATTTTTCATGATTAACGAGTTTTTTGTGAAGTTCTATTGTTGTTGTAATCCCTTCAATTACAAACTCATCTAATGATCTATTCATTCTTTGTATTGCTTCTGTTCTATTTCTACCGTGGCAAATTAATTTACAAATCATACTGTCGTAGTATGGAGTTACTTTATAGCCTTGGTAAATAGCTCCATCAACTCTAGTTCGAAATCCAGATGGTTGATGGCACATTCCTATTGTACCAGGAGAAGGTTGAAAATTATTTGATGGATCTTCTGCATTAATTCGACATTCTATCGCATGGCCTCTGGGCTTAATATCTTCTTGTTTTAATGCTGTTTCTCCAGTGAAAGCTATAAATATTTGTTCTTTGATTATATCTATACCAGTAACTACTTCTGTTACAGGGTGTTCAACTTGAACTCTTGTATTCATTTCTAAAAAATAAAATTTACCGTCTTCATATATAAATTCAACAGTTCCAGCACCCTCATAGCCAATTTTTTGAACCATATCTACCGTTCTTTCAAATAAATCTCCTCTAATATTGTCTTTTAATATTGGACTGGGTGTTTCCTCTATAAGTTTTTGATGTCTTCTTTGTACAGAGCAATCTCTCTCGTGTAAATGAACAACTCTATTTTTGCCTGCTAAAATTTGTACTTCTATATGTCTAGGATTTTCAAAAAATTTTTCAATATAAACTTCATCGTTACCAAAATATTTTTTTGCCTCTAATTTTGCTGTAAGAAAAAGGTCTTCAAACTCATTTTCATTCTTTACTACTTTCATTCCTTTTCCACCTCCTCCTCCTGCAGCTTTTATTAAAACGGGAAGACCAGTCACTTTTAAAATTTTTTTTGCTTCAGCAATATCTTTTACACCTCCCTCTGAGCCTTCAATTACTGGTAGACCATACTTTTTAGCAACTTTTTTAGCTTGAATTTTGTCTCCCATCATTTGAATATGTTCAGAACTTGGACCAATAAATTTTATATTATTTTCCTCTAAAATTTTTGCAAAATTATAATTCTCAGATAAAAAACCGTATCCCGGGTGAACTGCCTCTGAATTAGTCAATTCTATAGCAGATAAAATTGCTGGAATATTCAAATAGCTATTAGCTGGCTGATGTGAGCCAACACAGATACTTTCATCTGCTAATTTTACATGCATGCTATCTCTGTCAACATCTGAATGGATTGCAACAGTAGATATACCCCACTCTTTACAAGCTCTAATTATTCTTACAGCAATTTCACCACGGTTTGCAATTAGTATTTTTTTAAACATTTACTCAATTATGATTAGAGTTTGACCAAACTCTACCGGCTGACCATCAGAAACACAAACTTCTTTTACAACACCGTCTGAGGTGCTTGGAACATGATTCATCGTCTTCATTGCCTCAACAATCATTATAGTGTCTCCTTTTTTAATTTTTTTGCCCACTTCTGAAAATTTCTTTCCACCTGGTTCAGGCGCAAGGTATGCAGTCCCAATAATTGGTGAAGTCACTTTTTTACCAGAAGTTTCTTCTTTGACTTCCTGTTGGTTATTTTTTTTTGAGGTTATAGGAGATGTTGAAACAACATCTGTACTTGTTTTATTTGATACCTTAATTTTAGTATCTTTATATGAATATTCAATCTCATTTAAATTAAATTCATCCAAACAATCTTTTAATTCTTTAATGATTTTTTTATTAATTTCCATTTTGGATCATTTCATAAATTGAATTTATGGCTAAAATATAGCCGGATGTTCCTAGGCCACAAATTATCCCAGAAACTTTATCACTAATGAGAGATTTATGTCTAAATTCTTCCCTTTTATATATATTTGAAATATGTAACTCTATAGAGGGTTTTTTAAATAAGCTTAGAGCATCTCTAATAGCCACTGACGTATGAGTAAATGCTGCAGCGTTTATAACCATACCATCGTATAATTTTATAGACTCTTGTATTTTTGTTACTAATTCGCCTTCAATATTTGATTGATAAAAATCAACTTTAATTTTCTTTTTTGATGCTTCAGATTTGCATCTTTTTTGCAAATCTTCATAGGTTTCACTTCCATATATTGATTTCTCCCTATCGCCTAATAAATTTATATTTGGACCGTTAATTATTATGATATTATTTTGCACAAATTATTTATATTACATGCTTAAAAAAAATAAAATAAAAATTAAGTTAAATGGCAAAATAAAAGTTGTCGATAGAGGTATAAATCTGGGTTTCTTAATAAAAAAATTAAAATTTCCTTTAAATAAGATTGCCATAGAAAAAAATAACTTGATTATAGAAAAGAAAAAAATTAATAAAATTTCTTTAAAATCAAATGATAAAATCGAAATTGTTCATTTTATAGGTGGAGGATGAGAGAAAAAAAAGATTATTTTAAATTATCCAAAAAAAAATTTACTTCAAGACTAATTGTTGGAACTGGAAAGTATAAAAATTTTGCGGAATGCGCGAAAGCTGTAAAGGCATCAGGCGCTGAAATTGTCACTGTAGCAGTTAGAAGGGTAAATATTACAAATAAAAAAAAACCATTGCTAATGGATTACTTAGACCCAAAAAAAATTACTTATTTACCTAATACTGCCGGATGTTTTAATTCCAAAGATGCTTTAAGGACACTTAGATTAGCTAGAGAAATTGGGGGTTGGAAACTTGTAAAATTAGAAATATTAGGTGACAAAAAAACTTTACTTCCAGACATGATTGAAACTTTAAAATCAACAGAGGTGTTAACGAAAGAAGGATTCCAAGTAATGGTATATTGTAATGACGATCCTTTAATTGCAAAAAGATTGGAAAATGTTGGTGCAGTTGCAATTATGCCATTAGCAGCGCCAATAGGATCGGGATTAGGAATCCAAAATAAAATAAATATTAGGATTATAAAACAAGATATTAAAATTCCTGTTCTAATCGATGCTGGGATTGGTCAAGCATCAGATGCTGTTATTGCTATGGAATTGGGTTGTGATGGTGTTTTAATAAATACTGCAATAGCAAAATCAAAAAATCCTATTGAAATGGCAAAAGCTATGAAGCATGCAGTTATAGCAGGAAGAAAATCCTATTTATCTGGAAGAATGCAAAAAAATCTTTTTGGCAGCGCATCGTCTCCAAAAGAGGGAATTATTTAGTTTTTTTTTTATATTTTTTGTAAAATTTTTTTTTTGTATTTTTTAAATATTTTTTTTTGAATGTTTCTCTTTTATTTTCAAATTTAATAATATTTGTATCATTTTTAATTATATTATCTGATTGAATTGTCTCAACGATCTTATTATTTTTTGATTTAAATTCTATTTTATAATCATTGACTCCAAAAGTTAAATCTTCTTGAAAAGTTATTTTTATCTTATTTTTTTTCTGGAAAAATACAATATCCTCTTCACTATTCTTTGATAGAAAATCAATAATTTTTTTATTTAAATGTATCAAAATATCTTTTGATTTATTTTCCAGTGATTTAATTTCAGCAAGCTTTAAAACTTTTAAAGCTTGTGACTCACTTGTTAAACTCATTATCCATTTAACATTACTTTCTCTTAATCTTTGTCTAGACATTTCAAGCAAACCAAAATGAGTAATTCTACCAATTTGTATTCTTGCTCTATCTTTTCTACATTTTTCCTTTAATTTTCTCTCAACTTGTCTTCTATTAGAAAAATTATGCATATCTATGAAGTCTACAATTATTAATCCAGACAAATCTCTAATTTTAATTTGTCTAGCTATTTCCTCGGAAGCTTCTAAATTTGTGTCTAGAGCTGTACTTTCAACATTTTTTTGCTTAATTGATTTACCAGAATTAACATCTATTGAAACTAAAGCTTCTGTTGGATTTATAACTAAATATCCTCCAGATTTAAGTTTAACTTCTGTCTTATAAATTTCATATAGCTTACCTTCAATATTATTTTTAAAAAATAATGGTATCTTATCTCTATATTTTTTTACTTTTTTTATTTGTTTTGGCATTAACTGTTTTATATATATTTTTGCTTTTTGATAACCTTCATTTCCTTCTACAAAAATATTTTGGACTTCATCATCCACCATATCTCTTATACTTCTTTTAATTATATCACTCTCTTCAAATACTAAAGAGGGGGCTATAGACTCCATTGCTTTATTTTTAATTCCTTCCCAAGATTTAATTGAATTATTTAAATCGTTTTCAATATCATTTTTTGTTTTATTTGATCCAGCAGTACGAACTATTAATCCCATTTCTTTCGGTATTTCAATTAAGTTTAAAATTTGTCTTATTTTTTTTCTATCTATAGGATTAAAAATTTTTCTAGATATTCCCCCTCCTTTTGGAGTGTTGGGCATTAAAACAGTGTATTTTCCTGCGATAGATATAAAAGTTGTGAGCGCTGCTCCTTTTAAACCTCTTTCATCTTTAAGAACTTGAACTAAAATTACTTGATTAGGCTTTATTACCTCTTGAATTTTATATTTTTTCTTTTTTATTGATAAACCATTTGTATTATTATCCAAATTTTTTTCATGATTTTGATTTTCTTCCTCTGTTAATTCAATTTTAGTTTCTGGCTCTAAAATTTTTTCCTCAAGATCTTTTTCTTCCAAATCTTTTTCCTCAATTTCACTTTTTTTTTGAAGCTCGATTCTTGTTTCCTCCTCTTCTTTCTTAATCAACTCAATATCACTTTTAGGAATTTGATAATAATCACTTTGGATATCATTGAAGGATAGAAACCCATGTCTATCTCTTCCAAAATCTACAAATGCAGCTTGAAGAGATGGCTCAATTCTACTAACTTTGCCTAAGTATATATTGTTCTTAATTAAATTATTATTTTTTCCCTCATACTCATAGTCTTCGATGTTATATTCTGATTTAAGAACAACTCTAGTTTGACTTGGATGCGATGCATCAATAAATAGGTTTTTTGGCATATGTTTATTTGTATTTTATTCATTTAAATTTTGTTAATATTGCTTTTGCCTAAACATTAACAAATTCGTGGGTTAAATAAAATAAAAATGATTAATCATATTAAAAAAATCCTCATTTTTACCGTATTTTTGTCTCTTATAGTATTTACAGGAATAGTGGGTATTCTGTGGTATTATTCAAATGACCTACCTGATTATAAATTTTTAAAAAATTATAAACCGCCAATTTCAAGCAAACTTTATTCAAGCAATGGTCAATTATTAAGTGAATTTTCATCTGAAAAAAGAATATTTGTTCCCTACAATTCAATACCAACTGTAGTTGTAAATTCATTTTTGTCAGCAGAGGACAAAAATTTTTTTCGACACCCAGGAGTCGATGCAAAAGGCATATTAAGAGCTGTAGTTAATAATATATCAAACTTATTGTCTTCAAGAAGGCTAGAAGGAGCATCTACAATAACCCAACAAGTTGCCAAAAATTTCCTTTTGTCAAACGAAGTCTCAATAGATAGGAAACTTAAAGAGGCAATTTTAGCTTTTAGAATTGAAAGAGCTTTGTCAAAAGAAAGAATTTTAGAGCTTTATCTTAATCAAATTTATTTAGGAGAAGGAAGTTATGGAATTGCTTCTGCTAGTTTACAATATTTTGACAAATCTATTAGTGAATTGAATTATCCTGAGGCAGCATTATTAGCTGCGCTCCCAAAAGCACCAAGTAGATATAATCCTTTCAAAAATATTGAATTAGCTAAATTTAGAAGAAATTTAGTTTTAAATAATCTAATGGAAAATAATTTGATTAACGAGGAGGAGTTTAAGAATTATTCAGAGAAAAATATAATTTTAAAAAAAAGAAAGTCTGTTTATTTAGAAAATTCAAATTATTATGTAGAAGATATAAGAAAATTAATTGTTGATAAATACGGATTTGATAAAGTTTATAAACAAGGATTTAATATTAATACTCCACTTAATTTAGAGTTACAGGAAAAAGCAACAACCTCTTTAAGACAAGGATTAATTGAATTTGATAATAAAAAAGGGTGGAGAGGTCCTCTTTTAAATAAAAAATACAACAGTAACTGGTCTAAAAATCTTAATGAATTTAAATTAGAAGAGTCAATAGGATGGAAAATATCTATTATAAAAAAAATTAATCCTTTCTCGGCCGAAATTGAAACTATAGATGGAACTCATGGAGTTATTGAGTATTCATCAATCAATTGGACTAAGAAAAACTTCAAAGAACTTTTTAAGCTTGGAGATATAATTTATGCAAAAAATATTAAAGCAAACAAATTTAGTTTAAAACAACTTCCTAGAGTCAACGGAGCTATAATAGTAATGGACCCATTCACAGGAAGAATTTTAGCTTTAAGTGGAGGTTTTAGTTTTAAAAATAGTGAGTTTAACAGAGCCACACAAGCATACAGACAACCTGGTTCAGCATTTAAACCATTTGTTTATGCTTTAGCATTAGAGAGTGGATATACTCCCGCTACTTTAATTTTAGATGCACCAATTGTATTTGATCAAGGGGAAGACCTTAAATTATGGAAACCAGAAAATTATGGTAAAAAATTCTATGGACCTTCTACATTAAGAACTGGAGTAGAAAAATCTAGAAATTTAATGACTGTTAGAATAGCTCAAAACCTAGGAATTAAGAAAATTGCAAACTTTGCAAAAGCCCTTAATATTTATAAAAATCCTGAAGAACTTTTGTCGTTATCACTTGGTTCTAGTGAAACAACATTATTAAATTTAACAAGCGCTTATTGTAGTTTTGTAAATGGTGGCAAATTAGTTTTACCAAAATTTATAGATAGAATTCAAGATAGTGAGGGAAATACTATTTTTAACTCTGAGAGCAGAGAATGCATAGGATGTGATAATATTTCTTATTTAAGCGATACAATCCCAAAGATTAAAAATAATTTTAAACAGGTTATAAGTAAAGAAACTGCTTATCAAATGACTTCAATTTTAGAAGGGACTGTAAAAAGGGGAACTGCAAAAAATCTAAAAGATCTAAACTTAGATCTTGGAGGTAAAACAGGTACAACTAATAAAAATACTGATACATGGTTCATTGGCTTCTCTTCAAATTATGTCATAGGAGTTTATGTTGGATATGATGAGCCTTCATCTTTAGGAAAATATGAAACTGGAGCAAGAACTGCAATGCCAATATTTAAAAATTTTGTAAAAAAAACAGTAAAAAAGGATACTGCCAGACCATTTAAAATACCCCAGGGAATCAAAATGCTTGTGGTTAATTCAAACACAGGAGAACGAGCTTCTTATAGCGATGAATCAATTATTATTGAGGCTTTTAAAGAAAAAGATTTGGTTAATAATAAGATTCAATATGGTAATGTAGATTATATTTCTAAAGAAAATATTTATAAATTTTATTAATGGAAAACGAATTTCAATCTGAAAAACTAGAAATTGAAAAAATTAATTTAAGAGTCAAGGAGTTTCTTTGATAAGAAAGAGATACCAAAAAAAATTCAATTTTTAAATAAAAAAATTGAAAATCCAGATTTCTGGAAAAATAAGCAAGAGGCTGAAAAGATATTAAAAGAAAAAAAATCTTTTGAGGATCTATTAACAACTTATCAATATCATATAAATCAACTTAGTGAGTTCAATGATCTATTTCAACTAGCTAATGATGAAAATAATCAACAAATTATTGATGAAATTTTGGGAAAGACTAAACAATTAAAAAAAGAAGCAAAAAAAAACGAAATAAAATGTTTTTTATCGAATGAAAATGACAAATTAGATTGTTTTTTAGAAATCCATGCTGGTGCCGGAGGAACAGAAAGTCAAGACTGGGCAGAAATGCTCAGAAGAATGTATATTAAGTGGGCATCAAATAAAAATTTTAACTTCCAATTAATTAGTGAACACAAAGGAGATGAGGCTGGTATTAAATCGTCTACGATAAAAATTTCTGGAGAATATTTGTATGGTTATTTAAAAAGCGAATCAGGAATACACAGATTAGTAAGAATTTCTCCTTTCGATTCTGGCGCTAGAAGACACACAAGTTTTGCTAGCGTATGGGTATATCCAGTAATAGATGAAAATATTAAAATTGAAATTTTAGATAAAGATTTAAGGATAGACACATACCGTTCAAGTGGAGCAGGAGGGCAACATGTTAATACAACAGATAGTGCAGTTAGAATTACACATCTACCTACAAACATTGTAGTACAATGCCAAAATGAAAGATCCCAACATAAAAATAAAGAAACTTGCATGACAATGCTGAGAGCAAGACTTTACGAACATGAGCTAGAAAAAAAAGAAAAAAAAGAGGAAAATATTGAGAAATCAAAATCAGATATTGGATGGGGTCATCAAATTAGATCATACGTCTTACATCCATATAGACTTGTAAAAGATAACAGAACAGGCGAAGAAAGTTCAGATCCTGACAAAATACTTAACGGAGACATAGATAATTTATTAGAAAACAATTTGTATAAATTAAATGTTTAGGATTTTTTTTAGAGTTTTACTTATTTTTTTAATAGTTATAATTTTAATAATTTCATATTTGAGTATCTTTGGATTAAAAACAAATCGATTTAATGAATTAATCAAATCACAAATAATAAAATATGACAGTAAATTAAACATAAATTTGGATGAAGTTTATATAAAGCTGAATGTAAAACAGAGAAGTTTTATTTTAGATAGTCAAAATGTAGATTTATTTATTCAAAAGGAAGTCCAAAAAATTAAAAATATAAACGTATTAATTGATTTAAGAACATTTTTTAATAGAGATAACAAAATAAAAAAAATTATTATAAATTCAAAAGAAAACGATATTATTGATTTGTTAACATTCATTAGAGCCTACAAAATTAGTATACCAGCCTTATACCTAGAAAACAGTGTTTCTAAAGGTAAAATTAAATACGATATAGTCATTAATTATGATGATAAAAATAAAGAACATATTGGAATTTCCGGAAAAATAATTGATACCAAATTAGATATTCTAGGAAAAGAAAAGTTTGATAACATAAATTTCAACTTTAGTTATGAAAATCAGAATCTATTAATTACAAATTTAAAATTCAAATATAATGAAATAGATTTTAAAAGTAAAAAAATAAAATCACATATTAAAAAAAATTTAATAAATATTGAAGGAGATTTTCAAAACAAATTAGATAATAAATTATTATCAAAGTTTTCAGATATTCCAATCTATCAATTTTTAGATAAAAACAATATATTATTAACAAATTCAAATTTTAAAATTATATTTAATAAAAAATTCAAAATTAAAGATTATAAAATTGAAAGCAAAATAGATCTTAAAAAGTTAACTTTAACTATCAAAAATAATCATATAAAAAATTATTTTACTGATTTTAAAAATCAAATTACTTTAACAGGTGGATCGCTAAATTTTAATTTAAATAATAAAAATAAAATAAATTTAAAAATCAAATCAAAATATTTTCTTAATGAAAATCAAAAACCAAAAAATATCTTAATTAAATATTCAAAATTAAATTTATTTGAAAAATATGAATTAGATATCGATATATCAGAAAACAATTTAGTTATTGATGAAATTAATTTTACTAAAAACCTAGATGAAAAACTCTTTCTAAATTTAATTTTTACTAAAAATAAAAATAACTATAAATTAAAAGATTTAAAAGTATTTAATAAAAGAAATTCTTTTAATGCCAAAAATATATTTTTTAATAAAAATTATCAAATTTTAGATTTTGATAATTTTCAAGCAAATTATTATAATAAAGAAAATTATTACAATAGCATATTCATTAATAAAAAAAAAAATGTAATAAATTTTTCTTCAACATCTATAGATCTTAGTGACAATATTGATGCAATTTTGAAAAGCAAAAATAATAAAAATATTCTTAATATTTTCAAAAATCTTAATTCAACAGTAAATTTAAATCTTAAATCTGTTAAAATCGATAAAGACCATGAATTTCAAAATTTTATAGGAAATGTAATGATAAAAAATAATAAAATTGATGAAGCCAATTTATCAGCGAAATTTAACAATAATAATAACTTTATTTATACAATAAAAGAAATTGATAAAAAAAAAATTACTACAATTTTTTCTGATTTAGCAAAACCTTTTGTGAGGAAATTTGATTTTATTAAAGGCTTCGAAGGCGGAAAATTAGATTATACATCAGTAAAAGTTAATGAAAATTTATCGAAATCAGAAATAAGAATCTACGATTTTAAACTCCAAGACATGCCAATATTGACAAAACTTTTGTCATTAGCTTCGCTACAAGGTATTGCTGATTTAGCAACAGGTGAAGGAATAAGATTTAATGAAGTTGAAATGTTTTTTAATAATTCAAAAAATTTAATCACGATAAATGAAATATATGCTTTAGGGCCAGCAATATCTATTTTAATGGAGGGTTATGTTGAAAAAAATAAATTAGTTAGTCTCAAAGGTACATTAGTTCCCGCAACAACTATTAATAAAACAATTGCAAAGATACCTTTATTAGGTGACATTTTAGTTGGAAAGAAATCGGGAGAAGGAGTATTTGGTGTTAGCTTTAAAATAAAGGGATCACCTTCTAATTTAGAAACTAAAGTTAATCCTATTAAAACCTTAACACCGAGGTTTATAACTAGAACTTTAGATAAGATTAAAAAATCTAATTAATTTCTATTTTAAAATGTTTTTTCTTCCCTATTGATAATTTAAAAGATTTTTTATTTTCAAAATTAATATTAGCTAGAGGTAAATCTTCCTCTATTTTAAGATTATTTATTTTAATACCTCGGTTATTAATTAATCTTTTAATCTCACTTTTTGAATTTTCAATTTTTGCAATTATTATTAAATCAGATATATTTTTATCCTTTACCTTATCATTTTCAATTTTGAAAACAGGTAAACCTTCGTCAGATGATTTATCCAAAAAAATTTTTTTTGCCTTGTCAAAAGATTTTTCAGCTTCTTTCTTACCATGAAGCATTGTTGTAGTATTATTAGCTAATAATATTTTTAGGTTATTGATATCATCTTTTTTCCTTTTTTCTATTTCATCGGTTGGAATTTCAGTAAAAATTTTTAAAAAATTTAACAGATCTCTATCGTCAACATTTCTCCAAAATTGCCAATAATCATATGATGATAATAAATTTTTATCTAACCAAACAGCCCCAGACTCAGTTTTCCCCATTTTTGCACCTGATGCTAAAGTTATTAGAGGAGTAGTTAATCCAAAAACTTCTTTAGATGAATATCTTTTTATGAGTTCTACGCCATTTACAATATTTCCCCATTGATCTGATCCCCCAATTTGTAACAAGCAACCGTAATTTTTATTTAATTCTAAAAAATCATAAGCTTGTAAGATCATATAATTGAATTCCATGTAACTTAAAGATTGCTCTCTTTGCAAACGAAGTTTTACACTATCAAAACTCAACATTTTATTAATTGTAAAGTGTTTTCCAATATCTCTTAAAAATGAAATATAATTTAAATTTTTAAGCCACTTATAATTGTTTACAAAAATAGGTTTAGTTTCTTTATTTGATGACTTTAAAAATTTTTTTAAAATTTTTTCAATATTTTTGATATTTTTTTCTATTGTTTTTTCATCTAAAATTTTTCTAGTTTTATCTTTACCAGAGGGATCGCCGATTCTTGTAGTACCACCCCCCAATAACACAATAGGTTGATGTCCGTATTTTTGTAAGAGTCTTAAACACATTATTTGCATCAAACTTCCAACATGCAGACTCTCAGCTGTACAATCAAATCCTATGTAAGCTTTAATTTTTTTATTATCAAGAATATCGCTTAATTGTTTGTCATCTGTGCACTGATAGAAGTATCCTCTTTCACGGAATTCTTGTAAAAATTTATTCATATAGATAAACTAGTTTATACTTATTTATATTTAATCA
>MDSW01075700.1_pt1 | contig 17478 bp, 5 predicted proteins | sample 811171 | NCBI WGS metagenome assembly MDSW01 (sample SAMN05326641, study PRJNA326480) | marine metagenome | isolation source: seawater | place: Atlantic Ocean: North West | collected 2012
AATTGAATTAGACAATAAATATGTGACAATTACTAAACCTACAATTCTTTTTATTATCGTCCACGGTTTACTCATTTGAGATAAAACTAATTCATTTCGGGGGTGAGTCATTTTTTCTCTAAACAAATTATTTGTTACATTTTGATCGGCTCTACTAGCCAGGGTTCGAATACCTTCTTGGCTCGGGAGCATAAACTCTGATAAACTTATTATTAGTAAGGATTCTTAAAAATTGGCTACTCAGTTCGCCCATCAGTCGTCATTAAAACAGCAGTCGGATTAAGCGTTCATCACTGTAGCATGTCAACCAAGAAGAACTAAGTTTTAGTATGACCGATATATTTTGAATATTTTTCTTGAAAAATCGATAGAAGGTTTGTAGTGCTTAGAGGTTTTCGGGCATGGTAATGGCAGTAGCAGATATCCGTTCTGAATTCATTATTACCGATCTAATACCTGTATTATTTGGAATTGTCTTATCATTTATTATTTTCAGATTCTGGGTTCCATTCGCATTAAGAAGGGTACAAATTGCATTTTATACTGATGATGGTATTTATGAAGTACACAGGATTACCGATACTTTCAAACAATCAAGAAAGTTACTCGGGGAAGATGGTGCTATTTTTGGAGTTACTCTTTATCGAATGGCAGTTACAGGTTTAATGATTTTAGCAGGCGAAATTGCTTACCAGCCAGAAGAATATTCCTTGTATGTGTTGGTATTAATCATGCTTTTACTTGCAATTCCTGTGTTAATTTCTCCAGTGTCTTCTCTAATAGGGCAATTTACAAGAACATTATCCTCAAGAAAGGCCGATTTAATAGATTATAAGAAGAATAGAAGAGTTTTAATTATTGTTGTTACTGTAATGATGGTCGCACTTTCTTTAGGTTTTTGGGTATATTTAACCCGAACATTAGGGTTGTCTCCAGAAGAAAGTAGAGCTTGGACATTGGTTCTATTTTTATTCCCTTCAGTGTTGGTTTATGGAAGGGTGATGGGTTCTTCTTGGAATGGTTTAGTACAACAGAAGTGGAAAAGAGCGAAAGGTCAGGCTTCTGCTTTAAATCCACATCCTCCAAGATTCTTTGCAAGATTATTGGCATTATTTATTTTAGTAAATATTATTTTGATGCCAATTACGGCATTAAATGGTTTTTCGTCTTATCTATATGATTGGTTTTTGTATCAATTTGCACCTGATGATTTGTTTACTCACTCCCAACAAGCATTATTTGTATATCCTGAAATTCAAACAATGAGTTTATCTCAGAAGGGAGGGGTAATAGGTTATCTTTCTATAGAGTTATTTTCACAAGTTCCTGATGTATTTGTTGCAAAATTTTTATCACAATTAACAGTACTTTTCTTAATCTTAAATGTTACATTAATTGGTTTGGCTTTCGTTTATGAAATGGTTAGAATGCAATTTATTGGCCTTGGTACAATTGGAGGTATTGGTGGTGTTGTAATTGCAGATGGTAGATCTTTAAGAGCTGAATCATCCCATAGAGGATTATTAGTTTCATTTTGCTTTTCTGCATTTACTGGATATACTGTTTTAATGCTAGTAATGGCAATTTTTGGAAGATTTCCAGATGTATTACCTAATGCAGAAATGTGTGCAACAAACTTGGGGTCGATTGTGGGCGGTTTTTCCCCAGAGTATCGGGGTACGTCTCTTCATGCAGAAGCATGTGGTGTTTTAGATCCTCTTGTTGTTGAACAATTGACTTTTGCAATAAATGCTGCGGGGCAGGCTCTATTCATACCATTTTGGTTGATATCATTACCAAAATGGTTTAAGATGAAAAGAGCAATTTTTGATTTATCAGCAATTGAAGATAGAGGCGGACCAATAATTATTGAAGATAAAAAAGAAATGGCGAAATTACTTTCTAGAACTAAACCTGGAGATGACGCATTGTCATTACTGAAATCAGATAGATTAAGTGATTTAGTAACTGTTTTGAAAAGATTAGATCGTAGTAATGCTTCAAGAGATAGAGAATTACATGCTAGAACTGAGATGCTTTTTGCAGCTAGTCGTGGTGATTGGCAGAGAGCCGAGGATTATGCAGTTAACCTTCTAGCCCAGAAAGAAGGTGATGATTTAATGTGTCGTAAATTATTGGCAGCAGCAGCACTTGCCAATAGGGATTTATTGGAGGCAAGAATAAGATTAGATGATCTTCCTGTTGATGACGCTGAATCTGACCAATTAAGGTGGGTGGCTTCATTATTTGCAATGAAAGGGAAATTAAGAAAATTTGAGGTTGATGAAATGTTACAATTAACTCCTGGTGGCCGTAGATTGGAAGATTTAGTTTCAAGATTTCCAATGTTGATGGCTTGGCCTTCTAAAAAACCAAGAATCGATAATGTTGTTGATAGAAGAGGGCTGCTTGGTGATGTGGCAAGGTTACGTTTAAGTGGTAGAAGTGAAGATGCTTTGGCTAAAATTAGAGAGGTACAAACGATGATGCCTGATATGTTGGGAGCCAGATGGTTTGTTGCTGAGGCATTATGTCTTATTGATTTAGGAAAAATAAACGAAGCGATGAGAATTCATCATGAATTAAGTAAATCAGAGTCTGAAGATCCTTATGTCGCTGGTCTTTGCGAGGTTTTGAGAACTTTAGGTCAAGATGCGCCACACTTGGTAGATCGAAGAATGGATGGTTTGATTGAAGTTACTGTGGCAACTGATTCGAAGAAAATGAGTAGATTAGAATGGTCTAGAATTGTGAATAATATGCCTACAAATGCTGTAGCGGCTTTAAAATTAGGACGTAAAGGTGAAGATGAAGCATTGGCATCAAATGCTTGGGTTACAATGGGCCCTGCATTAAAGAAGAATATGTGGCCGGTTGTTAGAGGTGCGTTTGCAGTATCAAACGCTTTATTTATTTGTATGGTTTTAGCAGGTTCTTTAGTAATTTACATGGAAGGTGCATTAGGAATACCTTTGGTTATTGGAGCAATTGGTTTATGGGCAAGAGCAGGAAATAAACGTCAAGTTGTAAGGCATAGGGATATGCCCTTATGTAGGGATTATTCATCACGATTAAGAACCAAAAGAGCGATGGTTAAGTATGATGATTTACCTGTAGGTACGCATTTAATGTTAAGTGGCATAATAGTCCCTATTGGTGAAATCCCAATAGATTTAGGCTATCCTTTATGGGTAGACCCTCTGGTTGGTAAACGTGATAAATGGTTACCAGGATTAAACTTAGGAAGAGGTTCAGATAAAAAAAGAAAGAAAAAACTTGAAGAGCGCTTAGATGGAGAATCAAAAGGAATTGAAGGTAGGGGGCAAGTATCTAAGTCTGCTGTACTCTCTATGATTAATAAAAATAAAATTCAGAAAAGACAAAAATATGATGGTATAAAGAAAATGTCTTCAAGTGTAATTCAAGCAAGAGATGAAGGAATGGCTTTTGAATCAAGTGAACATGATGATAGAATAGTCGGCGGTCCTAGAAGACCCTCATCTAGAGGTCATAGAAAAAGAACAGCACCACCTGGATTCAAAAAGAAATCACATATCGGTAATAATGATTCTATATTTTATTAATCACTCTTCTTCAAAAAAGAAGTCCTCGATTTGACCTGAGAATATTTCATCTAACATCTTCGATTCTGTCTCTGTAATTATTCCATCATCTAATACAGCCAATACTTCTTCTTGTTCTTTCTTAGTTAGTTTTAAAATTTTACAAGCTTTTGCAATCATCTTCATTTCTACATCGTTTGGATAAACTCTATTGTTTTTTGCAGCACTGTCAAATGCTGCCCTTGCAGCAACTAATATGGCCTCATTTTTATTTATACCTAAATCTGAGCACATTAGAGCAATAGTTCCTGTTTCCGCTTTATCCATTTTCCCGTCATTGTATGCATCCTCATATAATTCTCTTAAACTACGAACTTTTTCTTGCATTAAAATTGCGATTGGCCTAGTCGGTTCAATATTCTCAAGAATAATTTTCGCAATTACAGTGATTGGAGCAGATAGTATCATTCCGATAGGGCCCCAAACAAAACCTCCATATGCAAATGTTAGTAATAATAATACAGGACTTACATCTAACTGATTACCAGTCCATTTTGTTTCAATTACAGCACCCCAAAGTTGTTGATTAAAAATGATTACAACTAATACTACTGTTCCAGCCACCCATTGTCCTCCTAAATCCTCCCATGCAAGCAAACCAAATAGTGGATCTTGAATTGCAAGATAACCTAAAACAATGGCAGGCATTGATGCAATAATTGAACCGATATATGGAATATAATTGAATAAAAATGCTAAGATTCCCCATACAAACCAAAGAGGAACTCCTAATAACAAACAGATTAGACTTGTACAAATTCCAGTTCCTAAACTCACATTTGTTTTTGTTACCAAGTAAGCATTAACACTGGCTTCAATTTTTCTAGTAACTTTCGAAATTCCTTTTGCTTTATCACCGGGGAATGCTCTAGCAATTCTACCTTCTAAATATGGCATTTCATAAATTATAAACACTAAAAATAGAATCATTGTAATTGAACTAAATGCGTAACCACTGAGAGTGCCAATGAATCCCGCTCCTTGTTCTGCTCCAATGGAATTAAATGGGTCTTCAAGGCCACTAACATTGAGTCCTGTATTATTTAGAGAGATATAAAGTTCAGAGTAATTTTCTTCAAGAGTCTCAATACCTCCATTTTCCATATATACTTGAACATTATATGCAATTGCGATAAATACTCCGACTAATATATTTATGAACATTAATAGTACAAAGAAATATGACCAACCTTCACGCATTTTAAATTCTCTCATTAAGTATAATGCACCAGGCCTTAAGATTAGATAAACTAAAACTGCCATTGCAAATGGTTGTAATACTGGTGCCAATGATTGAAGTACAAAACCACCTATGAAAAGAACCAAACAGACATTAGCAACAATTGGTAATTTTTGTTTTAGTAATAATCTTAATTCTTCAGTGAGAATATAATTTATTTCTTTTTCATCATCTCCATTTACGCTCATGCTATCGCACACCCCATTAGGTAGGGGTTTGAAATGATAACGGATGTTATATGAGGTATAATTTAGATTTATTCATCAATAATTACGTCCCCTTCAGAGTCTAATTTAAAAATACGAACTGTATTTGTAGGGCCTGAAATTGCTTTAGGTGATCCGCTTACAGAAACTAAAACATCATTTGGAAGAATTTTCCCATCATCGAATAAAACTTTAATTGCATTTAGAATTGTACTTCTACTTCTTTCTTCTTCATCTACCATAATAGATTCAACACCCCATAAAATTGTATTTTTCCTCATGGTTTCGATTTTGTTGGTAAAAACCGTGATTGGACATTTTGGTCGATATGCTGAAACTAATCTTGCAGCATTTCCATTTTGACTAGCAACTAGTAATCTTGTTACATTTTCCTCTTGACTTAAAGTTACACCAGCATGTGCAACTGCTCTAGTTGCTCTGTATTTTGCAAGAGCAGGAGAAGAAGGCATAGTTTCCAAACCCTGTTCCACATGTGCACAGACTTTACTCATGGTTTGTACTGCTTCAATTGGATATTTTCCACTTGCAGTTTCACCAGATAACATTAGTGCACTAGTACCTTGTCTGATTGAATTAGCAATATCTGTAACTTCTGCTCTAGTTGGAACAGGACTATTTATCATAGATTCTAGAACTTGTGTAGCAACTATTACTGGTAAACCTCTTTCAAGAGTTTTTGCAATTATATTTTCTTGAACTAATGGTACTTCTTCATAGGGTATCTCTACTCCTAAATCACCCCTTGCAACCATTATTCCGTTACTTAAATTAAGAATCTCTTCTAGGTTTTCTATTGCAGCGGGATGCTCTATTTTTGCAATTATAGGGGTAAATTTTCCTGCATTTTTTATTGCATCAACTGCTGGTTGCAAATCTTTAGCGCTTCTAACATAAGATACTGCTATAAAATCTACATTGTTTTCTAATGCATGTTTTATTGAAACAAGATCTTTTTCTCCAACGGAGGGTAAGCTAACTAATGTTCCTGGGACATTAACACCTTTTCTACTAGAAATAGTCCCTGGCTCAATTACCTTACAATTTACTATTCCATTTTTTTCATTGGGTGATGATTCTACATTTAGGCGTACGGTACCATCAGCAATTAGAATTGCATCCCCATCATTTAAATCTTCAGATAATCCTCCATAACTTACAGGAATATTATATGTGTCATAATCATCTAAACTTTCAATTAAATCAATACTACTATCTAATTTTTCATTGCCACAGTATAATTTAATAATATCATTTTTTGATAATTTAATAGATTTTGAAAATGTCCCTAATCTTAATTTTGGCCCTGGTAAATCTGCTAAGATTCCTAGAGGTTTTCCAAATTTAAATTCAACATTTCTTAATTTTTCAATTAATTCCGTTTTTTGTTCTAAATCCCCATGACTATAATTTAGCCTTGCAATATTCAAACCAGCATCAACCAATGCTTCAAGTGTATCTTCATTATCACTCGCCGGGCCAATTGTACCTATTATCCGAGTCTTTCTCATGGGTGGGTGCTATTTGTTACAACTCATAATATTAGCATATATATTTCCAATATAATGTCAGTAAAAGTGGACGCGGCGAGATTTGAACTCGCGGCCTCTACCATGCCAAGGTAGCGATCTTCCAAGCTGATCTACGCGCCCATTAATACATCCTCGGATTCAGAATTGATATAAAATTATTAGACATAATCTCTGATGTGTTATAACCTAACAACTAGTCGAGAACTCATGTACGGTAGATTGGGTTCTAATAGGGCTCAAATCCAATCTGCTTTTTTATTAGTTTTTTTGATGCTTAGTTCTATTTATGCAAATATATCTTCAAATTTAGAGTATGATAAAAATAATTCCGAAGTTAATTTAGAGGTCCAAAAGAATTTTTTGTATAATAAATTACAAAATGATGTGGTGTTTCTTCCAAATTTAGATTATTATCAGGATAAACGAGAAGAATTAGTGGAATTAGTAGTAATCACAAATGATTTGAATTCACTATCAATTTGGCAAGAAAAATATGGATATACAGTAGAACAAGAGTATTTGAAAAAAGGTGAAAAATTCACGGAACATAATGTTCCTGATTTTGGATTACAACATAGGAAAATCACTATCCCAGGGTGGATTGTGGGTAAATTAGAGACAATTAATGGAGTGTTGTTAGTTATGCCAGATCCAGGAAGTCCTGAACCAATTGCTTTAGAAGAACCTGGAGATTTTTCAGTGGCTTCTGGACAATTACATGGTGCCACAGATTCTTGGGACCTCAATATTAGCGGTCAGGGAATTAAAGTGGCAGTTGCTGATTCAGGAATTGATTTTGCCCACCCAGACCTTGACGGTACTCAAGCAAGAGTTAATGATTCAAATAGTCCTTGGAACGGATGGCCAATCGTATTTGATCCTCGTTCAATGGAAAAATGGCAAAGAGACGGGAATACATATCCAGATGATTCATCTTCTTGGTATGCAGATACTTCAATTATTGAAAATGATTTAGATGGTGATGGTAAATTAGATGATTCGGAACTTTCTATTTTAGGAATTAATCCTTCAATTTCAGGTGATTACCATTTAGGATTACACCCTGATCCTGTTTTACAATCTTTAGCGGGCGGTGAAATTGATATTTTAGTTGTAGATGAAACAATTTCAGGTGTTTATGATGTAGTTTATGTTGATACAAATAGAGATGGTAATTTTAGCGATGAGTCTCCCATGAAGAAAAATTTTGAAACCGCAGGTAGAGATATCGATGGAGACGGATTGTGGGATCAATCTGCTGGGATGATTTATTGGATTTCAGATGGTATAAATTCAGTGCCTTATGGCCCTACATACACATCAAGAGCAGGATTACAAGATCGAATTGCAGGTAATGGAAATCTTACTTTGTTTATGTTAAATGTCCATACTGGTCCCGCAGGTAATCATGGTACTCTATGCGCTTCAGCAGTTGCAGCCCAAGGAATTATTGATAATGGTGCAGTATTAGGTATGGCCCCTGAATCTGAATTAATTGCAATTGCTAATATTTATGCTGGCGGTTCAATGCTTGATGTTTTTCGTTTTGCAGCGGAAGGATATGATGGGAATTTGACTTCTGGAGATGAATCACAAATAGCATCATTTTCATTCGGTTGGAGACCTCCAGAGGGTGGAGCAGATGGTACTGCATTGTATCTTGACTGGATGACTAGAGTTCATGCTAATAAAACCACATATCTCGCTGCTGCAGGTAATGGTGGCCATGGATATGGAACCGTAGCTACACCTGGGGCAAGTTCAGGAATTATCACAGTCGGTGCTTTTAGTAGTAAGGGAGGAGATAATTGGGGTCAATCAGTAATGTGGACAGATAGAGGCCCTAATGCACTTGGAAGGATGGATCCAGATATAGTTGCAGTAGGTTGGTCTGCAACAGGAGATACAACTCTTAATCAGAGAGATAATGCAAATGATGCCTATTCTACTTGGGCAGGAACTAGTTTAGCAACTCCTGTTGCAGCAGGTTTAACCGCACTTGCAACTCAAGCATGGTATGAAAAACATGGTGATTGGCCAAATAGTTTAGAAATTAGAAATTTAATTATGTCTACAGCAGATGATAGGGGTTATGATCCATTTGTACAAGGAGCTGGTTGGTTTAATGCTGAAAGAGCTGTTAAAACAATACTTTCTGAAAATGAATCTACTTTTTGGGCCGAACCTGCATATTGGATGGCTGGAGAATTACATGGGCAGAATAGAGATGCAAATATGAATATATTATTGCCTGGTCAAAGCGATAGCATAAATATCGTATTAAACAATACAGGAACTTCTTCTATAGATTTCTCATTCAATCCAGTTGTTATTGAACCAATAACCCATAATCGAATAATTTGGAATGCTAGTAGTTCTAATGGTTGGGACGGCCATCAAAGTTCAAGACCTGATTTAGTAATACCTGTAAATTTAAATGATGATCAAAATATTTCTTTACATGATGAAACTATACTAATTCGAGCTAGAGCAGCATTAAATGGATCAGCATTTGATTTCGATCAAAATAAAAACGAAGAAAATAGGCCAATAATAAAGATTCTTAGGTGGAATGATGATGATGGAGATGGACTTTTTTGGGATGATGTAGATGGTGATGGTGAAGTTGATGATGGAGAATGGGAATCAGATTCAGAATATACGATGGTTACACAAACAGGTCATATTTCTCCTCAAACTGAAGCAAGAATGGGTATGCCCTTAGAAAATTCAGATTCAGGCATATTAGTCGCTGTTTGGTTAGAAGATGTGAGGTCAGGTAACGTAGATCCAGTTCAAATGGAAATAGATATTACCACATTTGGTTATTCTTCAACTTCCTGGATACAAACAATTCCAGATGTAAATGTATTATCGGGAAATGAAGAAATCGTGGTATTAAATTTGGATGTGCCGTTAGATGCATATCCTGGATTACATCAACAAGCTGTAATGATTACTGCTAATAATGGAACTAATAATTCACATTCTTGGCCTTTGCCCGTAATTGTAAATATCGCAATGGATGGACCTAGTAAATTATTTTCACAAGATTTAGATGATGTAATCGAAAATCAAACTTTGTATCGTTCAACTTGGATGCAAGGAGGTCAAGGTTGGGGATGGCGAGAAGAATCAGGGGATTGGAAATCAATTAGCTTAGATTGGCCATCTAACCTTTCCAATGGAAATATCTTGATAGATGTTGATTGGGATGATAATATTTGGACAGATATAGATGCACATCTATTAAGCGAACAAGCACATCCTTACTTTAATGAGGACCCTTTGGCATATGGACCTGTACATTTTAGCGTTGAGTCTAGTTCTATAAATGATTACCAAGGTTCTGGAAAATGGAATTGGAATACTTATACAGGGGAAAGTAGGGAATTATTACAAGTAGATGCATCAAGTGGGATTAAGCAATTATTATTACATTCTACATTTCATGGAGTCGGTACTAATGAAAATCCCGTGAATGTTACATTTTCCTATGTTGATAGTTTGGGAGCGCCTTTACAAAGGGTTGTTGACGATTGGTCCTTAGGAGGTTTCAAAGAACAAATTCAAATTGGTAGTACACATAATTTGGAAATACAAGAGGTTAGAGCAGTCGGATGGATACAACCACTAAATTTGTTAAATGAAACAGTGAATCAAGACATCCCAGGAGATTGGTCTTCTAGTAGTTACATTCGGCAAATAAATATCGTTGATGCTCAAGAATTAAAAATTGAAATGGATTCAAATATGTTTGGTGATGATTTAGATCTAGCAGTCTATAGAGACAGTAATGAAAATGGAATTATAGATTGGAGTTCAGAACAAGAAGCATCATCAGGAACAGGTTCAAGCAGGGAGACAATTTTAATTGAAGAACCAGAAAACGGAAATTGGTATATTGTTGTTCAAGGGTATGATGTACCTACCGTAAACACTACTTTTTGGATGGATGTAGAAGTTCTAAAAGGTGAAGATTTACTTGTTGAAGATGTTTTACAATTAAATAAATCTCAAATTAGCCACTCATTTCCAAATGGTAGTGTTCGTTTGGGTGGTTTGATTCCAGAAGATGTAATTACACTCAATTTAACAGCTAGTAAACCTCCTGAACAAGGATTTTGGAAGGGTATTTTAGAATTGGTACTTGAGGGAGATTCTGGAATTGTAGAAATCCCTTACCATTACCAATTAAATGAATGGCCCACAGAAATTGATTTTTTACAAATTAATAATGGAGAATATCGAAATAAATCTAGTCCTGTAAGTTTACATTTACTAGATCGGGGTGGTGGTTTTTCTTTAGACGATTTAGATTTTAATGGACATATTAGTGCTAATGGAGTTACCAATTGGAACCCTTGGGAATTAAATCAATGGCATGATTTTACATTCGAAGGTGTTGGTGTTGATGGAGAATGGAAAGATCTCACAAATACATGGTTAGGACTACAAATTGAAGATTCAAATATATCTGTATTAACAGAATATTCAGGGGTTGTTGTTTTTGAAGTCGAAGATTTTTCAAATTCTTCTCTTGGAACGGGCACAGCATTGAATACGTATTGGTCAGAAGAAACGACAATTTCGGGCTACAGTGGTAGTAGTTATCTTGAGGCAAAACCAAATAATGGGGTTAATACCTTTGATTCTACTGATGGGCCAAGATTAGATTATGAAATCGATTTCAATACACCTGGAACTTATAATGTATATGTTAGAATGTTAGGTCAAAATGGAAATGATGATTCATTACATGTAGGGCTAAATGGTAACCCTTTAACTTATGGAGATGTAGGTATTTCTTCAGGTTCTTCATGGGAATGGAAGGATGAAGCAGCAGGAAATGTGATTACTTTTGACATTCAAAATCCAGGCAGACATACATTTAATATTTGGATGAGGGAAGATGGTGTGATTGTTGATAAGGTGGTATTACAACAATCTGGAGCAGCTCCATCGGGATTAGGTCCTAGTGGCTCTATGTCTACTCATGGATTTAATTCTGGTTTAATGGCTGAATTCTTTGATAATGCGGGGTTAGGTGTTAATACTAGTGGAATGCCTGATTTGAGCGGTAGGGTTCCTGATTTCACACGTATAGATTCAATAATTAATTATTCTAATTCAAATAATCAACCTTGGCCAGGTTTAAGTTCTTCATTTGCAGATGAATTTTCATCAAGACATACAGGATATGTTAGAATAGATATTGCTGGTAATTATACATTTTACATTAATTCTGATGACGGATCAAAACTTTGGATAAATAATCAAGTTTTAGTAGAGAATATAGGTACTCACGCAATTAGAGAAGAGTCAGGAACTATTTACTTAGAACCCGGATATCATAATTTGAGATTAGAATTCTTTGAAAACTTTGGATGGGCGGGGCTTGAATTAAAATGGGAGAGTGATGTATTTTCTAAACAATATGTTCCTCAAGAATCATTGTTCCATGGTTCAGGAGTTCCAATTAGGCAAAGTGATTTAGTTTCTTGGTGGCCTCTAGATGAGGCTAATGGAACAGTAATTAGTGATTTGATTAGTGGCTATGATTTAGATTTAAATGGGGCAAATGGTACTGATTGGGAAATGTGTAGGAGGGCATATTGTCATAATTTTGATGGAATTGATGATTTTGCAATTTATGATCTAAATTCAAATGAGGAATGGAGTGGAGACTTCACAGTATCTTTATGGGTTAAAGCATCATCATTGGGGCAATCAGACTTTTCTAGTATTTTTGCAATAGATAATTCCGGGGGTAATAATCGTTCATTTCAATTTATGGTTGATGGAAATAGTCCTGGAAACTATCAATTTTATAGTGATTCAAGATATGATTTAGGACCTGTCGATGATAATTCCTGGGTTCATTTAGCTGCAACAATATCTGGTAGTAACGCAAATACTCCATCTACTTCGACACTAAGGTTATATTACAACGGTTTACTTGCAAATACAGTTTCTATAGATTCATTAGATGCTAATAATTTTAATTTGTATAAGTTAGGTGTAAACCGTGCAGGAAATTCATATTTTTCAGGATTAATAGATGATGTTAGAGTTTATGATACCTCCTTGGGAAGTGGGGAGATTTTAGCGATATACAATAATGATCAATTTCCAGATAATGGTGGAGTAATTCGAGAGGCTTGGTTGAATTTCAGTCATGACCCTATTGAAGGACAACATATTTTTCAAGCAAGTATTGTTGACGTACATGGATTAAGTAATCAAACAACTGCATGGTTAGTGCATGATCATACTAATCCAGAAATTAGTACTATTGATTTGCCATATTCTAATCTGACAAATTTAACACAATTGGATTTAATGTTTGAAACTAGTGAGTTTTCATTTTTTATGGTAAACGGGGTGGTAGAACCATGGCCTGGTATTCAATTCTTGAAATCTCTTGACTTATTAGAAGGAGAAAATGAATTTATGATTAAAGCTATAGATAGAGCTGGTAATTGGGGGGAATTGCCTCTAATTCTTACCAGAGATTCGGTTGCACCCGCAATTTCATTATTCCCCTTACCCTCAACTCCACAAAATATTTCCAAAATTACACTTACTGGATGGGTTGAGCACGGTTCAACTGCATGTTTAGGCGACTTGATATTTACTAATCCAATTGTAGGTGATGTTTTAGCAGATTGTGATTTAAGAGCAAACCTAACTAGTTCGGATTCACAAGGTTGGAGATTTAGCGTTAATTATGATATTTCTGAGTTTGAAGATGGTGAATTAATTTTTGAACTTAATGCTCGAGATTGGGCTGGTAATTGGAACTCTGTTTCTGTAGATCTTAGTTTGGATACAACTTCTCCCTCTATAGAATGGATTACTCCGAACAATTTAGAAAATAGTTTTGAGCACCATTTGATTACTATTTCTTGGGATGTTGATGAAATCTCTACTCAATATTTATATCATAATAATAAATTAATTTCTGAGGTAGATGGTTTTGGATTTCAGGAATTAGATTTAGAATTGACAAGGACGGGAACTCATGAATTCTGTATTTTCGCAATAGATCAAGCACAAAACTTTGAAGAAAGTTGTATTGAATCATATCTTTCACCAGATATTTATTCTACAGATGTATATGCTCCATGGGATGAAACAACAATAAATGATAGAGAAGTTAGTGCAGAAATATCTTCTGGACCTAACCAATCAGTAAGTTGGTCTAGATTATATGGGAATAATTGGGTAGTTCAACAGCAAGAAACATTATTCGATGAATTTACAACAATTAGTTTTAATTTGGATGAGGGAGTTAATAATTTGAGAGTTTATGTTTCAACTTTAGATGGCTATATTATTCATGAATTATCAGTTATCCTTGATACTGAAAAACCAAAATTGAATACGGATGTTTCATTAAATAATGTAGTAACCTCTCAGGAATTTATTGAAATTACGGGGGATTGTGAACCAGGGCTTTTGGTAAATGCACGATTGCAAAATGAATTTTCTGAAGTTGAATGTAGTTTGGGAGGCAGGTATTTACTTACTTTACCTTTAACTGGTCCTGAGGGTGAAAAAGAGATATTTATTTTTTCAGTAGATGAAGCCGGAAATGAAATAGAAATTATTCTTGAAATAATTTATGATACAATCCCACCTTTAGTTTCAATAGATTTAGTGTCTGGGAATTGCTCTGAAAAACCGATACCTACAATTTTTGATGGAAATAAACTTCCAGATTGTAACTTAAATGCAATAGCTATATTTTCTGGAGATGATATAGTTGAATGGAATTTAATTGCATATTTTGAAGGATTAGAAGAAGAAAAAATTTCAGGGCAAGGAGGTGGTGAAACATTCCAAGCAATTCTTGAAATTTCTGAAAATTCATATGAGGGTACATGGGTATTTACTGCATGGGCTATAGATGAAGCAGGGAACTATTATGAAAATAGTGAAACTTTCATATTAGTTAGTGAAGATTATTCTGGCTTGCAACATGCAACAAAAATAGGTTCCAGTTTAAACATCATATTTATGCTGATACTTTTCATTATGATTTTAAGCTTAATTTTCTTTAAAAAACGTGAAAATATGTTAATAGAAGAATTTGCAGATTCGCCCTCAATTAATCCAGAAATGATGTTTGAGGCTAGTGATTTAGTTTTAGATGAATTAAATAATGAAAATAATATTGAAGGGAATATAGATCAAAATATAAATGGAATTATTGAAGATAAAAATCTAGAATTACTTGTTAATCCTCAAGAAAATAATCTTACAGATATAGATTCAATACAACAATTATTGCAATCAGAAGAAACTCAAACTAATTTAGCTGAATCATTTGCAGAAAATAATGGAGTAATGTTGGCTGCAGAGGGTACAATTCAAGGAAAAACGGGATGGTACTACGATAGAGATCGAAACCTTGTTTATTGGAATGTTGATGAAGGTGGAAATTGGAAAAGAATTGATACGGAGTTGAATTAATGCAAAATTCAAATAACATTGATCCCGTGAAAATCTCCAATTTTTTGAAAAATATTCCAGTCCCAGAAAAAAATCCAGAGATTCCATCCGAATTAAAATTTAAAATTGAAAAATTGGCAGGAGAAGAGATACCGAATTTATCAATTTTATTTGAAAATATAGAATTGGTTTGGTTATTATCTAGCGATAATCGTTTAGGTGTTACAACATTTTCAGGAGATTATAATGAAATTTTTCGTAAAAAACGTTTAAATTTGCCTTTAGGAGATATAAAAATAGGTTTACATCCAATTTTAATAGATGATGAAAAATTGTACAACCATACTTTAGTGCATGAAATATTGCATGCATCAGGAATGTTTGAGCATAGTCCTAGGCATGATCAATTAACCAATGAAATAGCACCCTCACCTTCATTTTCTGAATCCTCAGTATTGAGATATTTACAGGCAATAGTTATCTCAACTACTGATGTACTTAGTTGGGAATGTAAAAATTGTAATTTTATTTGGACTCGAAATACATTTATTAGACCCAAAAAATGTCCTAAATGCTCTTCTTTTTTATGATTAAATGGTGGGGGCACTGGGATTTGAACCCAGACCAGCGGATATCTTCTACGTATCAGTATTCAAACAAGTCAGCGCTCCAGTTGGTCATCAGCAAAGCAGCTTTCCTCCTGTCTTCATTCCTGTTTGAATCCCGTGCAACTGGAGCCCGCGATACTACCAGGTTATACTATACCCCCATTGGTGACCATCCGAATTGTTCTCGGCTTATCAAGACAACGCTAAATTGGACTGAATAAAAAAAGTCAAAAAAAGTCAAAAATTATATTTTTGCTTCCCTTCTAGCTCTTTTTCGGCGTCTTAGTTTCTTTTTACGCCATTTCCATCTCTGATTCCCAGTTTTCTTCCAAGCACGAGAACCTCTCTTCATGGTAACGGGTGCCCGACTTACTTCCTGTATATGAGTTTGCTCACTCAATAAATCCAACATTTCTATTTAATTTTAGAGTAAACGGGCACACGGGGATTCGAACCCCGGTTGCCGGCTTAGAAGGCCAGCGTGATATCCACTACACTATGCGCCCATTTGTGTCGCATGATTACGGTCTTATAACGATGTACAATTAGTCTCATCATCTACCCGTCAATTTGAAGTTGTGGAACACTACGATTACATACATGGGGCGTAGTATTGTTGCATTCAATATTTTATTTATTTTAATGATACCTTCTTTGGCTGCTGCTATACCTGTGAATTCTAGTGTTCCAGATTGGCAAATTATTCAAGAAGGCTATACGTTTGAAATTCCAAAGCAAATTGCAAATGAAAAATTTGAAGAGACACCTTGGTGGTTAATAACTAGTTTAGATTTAAATAGAAATAAAATACATGATTCTTTAGAATCAGTTTCTGGAGTTGTAAAGGTTGGCCTGTCTTATGACCATACACCTAATGCTGAAGATATTAATTCAATTATTGAATTAGGTTATTCAGTAATTCTAGATGTTCCTGAAGTTGATGGATTATTAATTGGATCTGTAGATTCAAATGATATTGAACAACTTTCTAATTTGAAAGGGGTAGTAATGGTTGAAAGATATGGAGATGTAGTATTTTATGGAGATATCCAAACACCAGCCGTTAAAGCCAAAAATTCTACAATTTATCCAGTTGGTGCTTGGGATCTTGGAGTTAGTGGTAAGGGAGTAAACATTGCTTTGACAGATACAGGCGTGGACAATGAACACCCTGGCTTATCTGGGAAATTTGTTGCTGGTTATGATGCAGTTTGTTTCGTGCATTCAGATCCTCAATGTCTTTTGGCAGGGGGACGTGAAACGGATGGTTCATTTGACCCAGATGATGGAAATCAACATGGAACTGCATGTATGGGCATGGCTGCAGCAACTGGAATTGAATCAGATGGCTCGCAAAGTGATTTTTATGGTTCAGCACCGGATGCTTCTCTTGTTGATGTTAGAATAGGAACTGATGTGGGGGCGGGACCATTTGAAAATTATCTGATTTCTCAGGACTTTTATGAATCCGCAATGAATGGAATTCAATGGATTATTGACAATAGAGATACTGCTTGGCCAGGAGTGGATGAATCATTATATGGAATTGATATAATTTCTTTATCTTGGGGAATTACTAGTCATGAAAATGGAGGTAGTGATGGTGAAGATATGTTTAGTCGTTTACTCGATGAAGCAATGGAACTTGGCGTTACAGTTAGTGTTGCAGCAGGAAATGATGGTCCCGATAATGAGGGATTATCTGGTATGGGTTCTAGCAGTTTATCAATAACAGTTGGTGCTACTGATGATCAAAACACTATTGATAGAGAAGATGATACAATTGCAGGATAT
>MDSW01025366.1_pt1 | contig 17476 bp, 18 predicted proteins | sample 811171 | NCBI WGS metagenome assembly MDSW01 (sample SAMN05326641, study PRJNA326480) | marine metagenome | isolation source: seawater | place: Atlantic Ocean: North West | collected 2012
AAGAAAATTATAAATTTTGGGAAATTTATATTTTTTTCTTCACCTTTAAAAAACCAACTAGAGAGTAACAGCAGAGGAATAATCCATAAAGTTCTTCCTAACTTTAATGTTGCTGCAACTTGTGCCGACTCATCACTGTACAATAAAGCCGTCCCTATTACAGAACTCGTATCATGTATGGCTAATGCAGACCATGCGCCAAATTGATAATTACTCATGTTTAAAAAGCTTCCAAGGATAGGAAAAATTACAATTGCTATAGCATTTAATAAAAATACTATTGTAATAGATAATAATACCTCTTGGGGCTTAGCCTTTATAATAGGGGCAACAGCAGCAATAGCAGTTCCACCACATATTGCAGCCCCAGCAGAAAGTAAAAATGCAATCCTATGATGAACATTTAAGATTTTACCAAGAAATAAGCCTAGGAAAAAAGTAAAAATTACAAACGCTGCTATCCATGAAAAATAATCAGAACCAACACTCCAAGCATAAGGAAGGCTGATTGTAGTACCTAAAAAAACTATACCTGCCTGCAATGGTAAGGTTCCAATTTTAATAGAAAGAAAGGTTTTTTTTGGTTTTACAGCTAAAGAAAATAAAATCCCAAGAAATACTGCTAAAGCAGCATTTCCAATAAATAAAATAATAACAATGAATAGAATTAAAATAGCATATGGATTTTGCTTAATCTTAAAGGCCAGCTGTTTGTCCTCCATCAACAGGTATTAACTGACCAGTTATAAATTTAGAAGCATCTGATGCAAAAAATATCATTACAGGAGCAAGATCTTTATCCGGGTCACCGTATTCTTGACCAAGGGCAATCGGTACAGAATTTCTCCAATGGCTTGCTAAATTTTCTTCCTCTGAAGATCTCTCTCTTGCAGCACGATACATAGGTGTGGCCATTGCAGGAAGAATTGCATTCACTCTGATATTATCTTTACCCCAAGTGCCTGCCGCAGTTCTTGTCCATGAGTGAACAGCCCCTTTTGCTGCGGAGTATGCTGAGGCTGATGGTTCAGGTCTTAATCCAGATATAGATCCAAAATTTATGATAGAGCCGCCCCCATTATTCTTCATATAGAATCGGGCGGTTTGATTAGTTAGCATTGTGCCCTTAACGTTTACAGAAAACATTAAATCCCAATCCTCAGCAGTTACTTCTGAGGCATCAGATGAGCGTTGTATGGCTGCTGGATGAGCAAGGGTATCAAGACCCCCTAAAATATCGTTAGCTTTTGAAAAAGAATCAAGAACACTTGATTTATCCGAAACATCAACATGAATATAAGAACATTTTCCTGGGCCGGATTCATTGGCCTTATTGCAAATTAAACTACCTTTTTCATCAGATACATCCATGCCAATAACATGAGCACCTGCTTGAACATAAGCATTTAGCGTTGATTCACCCATGCCACTTGCTGAGCCAGTAACTATTATTCTTTTTCCTTCAATTGTCATACTTAAATTCCTTACTTAATCTGAAATGGATCTTCAATAGTTTTTGGCTTTCTTGATAAGGGATTGTTAAATAAACATTGCTCAACTAAAACCGTATCAAAAAAAGCATGTAATTCAATAATTTTTCCCTCTTTTATAGTAAAAATTTCACAGTATGTTTGTTCGTAATCTTCACCATTTTGACATGGTCCACCACCCTTCATGAGACCTACAACCCTATCATTTTCAGCCGCTATAATTTTCCATTCTTTTGAAAATTTAATCCTTTCCGGAATAAGTTTTTCAAGGAGTTTTTGACCAATCATTCCATTGCAACAAGCATCTTTTCCATAAATTCTTCCTGAAACTGGTGTATTACCAAGCATATTATATACAACGTCATCATGATGCATATCAAAAATGGTTTCAAAATCACCATCTGCAAGAGCCTCATACCAACGTTGTATTAATTCCTTATTTTCAGTAATACTCATTCCTAGCTCATTCTAAGAAGAGCACATAATTTATTTCCTGCAGGGTCACGCATATAAGCAAGATAAATATTCATATCTTCTCTAATACCAGGAGGGTCTTCACATGTTGTTCCGCCATTTGCTATACCTGCAGCATGCCAAGCATCTCCGGCTTCAACACTTTCAACCGCAAAACCAACCGTACTTCCATTACCTGGTCCAGCCGGTTCGCCATCAATAGGTACGCTAATAGCAAAAATACCTGAACTAGTTGCATAAAAACAACGACCTTTAGGATCTATAACCCCAGGTTTATATCCAATAGCTCCTAAAACAGCATCATAAAACTCTTTTGATTCCTCTATATTGTTCGCACCAACCATAATATGACTAAACATTTTTTACTCTCCTTTTGAAAATTTAATTTAAAAATTAAGAAAAACTATCTTTCAATAATCTCATAAGATCTCTTAATTGCAATCTCCTTTAAAAGTTTATCTGGATTAACTGCTATTGGTTCACCACAAACATCAAACATTGGTAGGTCATTGATAGAATCAGAATAAAAAATCGAGTCAGAAATTTTAAGATTATTCTCAGAGCACCATTCCTTAACAGCACTAACCTTTCCATATTTAAATGTTGGTTCACCTGATAAGTTTCCAGTAAAAATATTATTTTTTACTTCAACAGGTGTTCCGATACTTGATTCAATTTCAAAATAATCAGCAAACCCTTTGACTAAAAAATCATGGGAACCAGAGGCAATTAAAACTTTATCGGCTGATCGTGACTCTAAAATAAACTTTCTTGTTAGATCATCGGAAAGCTCATTAATTACACTTGGAATAAATTCTTTTAAAAAAGAATTAACCTCATCTTGACTACTCCCCTTTAAAGGCCCCTGAATATATGATGAGTATAAAGCAAAATTTAAAACACCGTTTCGATAATCCTCATCAAACTGATTAATTTTTGCAAAATGATCATCTTCTTTTAAAAGACCTTTATTAATCATAAAGTTGGACCAATAACGTTCACAGTCTCCGCACAAAAGAGTGTCATCTAAATCAAATATTATAAATTTCATTACAAATCCAAAGCTAACTTTAGTAAAGTTATTTTATACTATTCACCGTGTAAATTTTTAAAAGATCTGTGAGAGAATTTCCAATTAACATCTTCTAAAATGAGTTTGTCGTCATATTGACCACATGGGTGAATTTCAGTTCCGTCTGGTAAGACAGCTGTCTCAAGAGTATAGCTTCTCATAGTAGCTTCACCACCATTGATTTCTATAAATCCAGGCTGAGCAATCATATGGACAAATGGATAACCCTTCATTGCTTCGCTCCAAATTGAAATTATATTGTCCCTTCCTTCATTTTTAATTTCTAAATGAGGTATTTCCCAAACAGCATTTTTAGACCAAGTACTTCCCCAAATTTCTGAATCACGTTGATTTACTCCGTCACAATATCTATCAAGTAGCTCACGGATTGCTAATTTATTTTCAAGATTATTAGAATTTTCCAATTTTTTACCTCTTTGTTTTAAACTCTTTAAATTCTATTGATACTAATTAAAAAGTAAAAGAAAATTAAAAAAATCTTCACTCTTTTAAAAAAAACATTTACTAAAATAGATATTTATTTGTAAAATAATGATATATTTAGTTTTTATTTAGAGGAATATCTATGAGTGAAATTATAAAAGATAAAAAAGATATGGATCCAGGTTCTGCAAGAACACCAGATACAAGTTATACAGAATATCTACATGAGGATAGCAAAGAAGTTCCTAAGTTTATGTTAGATGAAAGTGCTCCTTATCTTGGTTCTGAGGATATTTCAATTGATCGTTATACCTCTAGAGAATTTTTTGATAAAGAAGCAGAATCTATGTGGACAAGAGTTTGGCAGTTCGCTTGTAGAGTTGAGGATATTCCTGAAATTGGCGATAGCTTAGTATATGATATTTTAGATTATTCTTTTGTAATGGTAAGGACCGAAAAAGATAAAATTCAAGGCTACTATAATTCGTGCCTTCACAGAGCTAGAAAATTAAAAACAGAGAGAACAAATAGTGATGAAATAAAATGTCCATTTCATGGGTACTGCTGGAATCTTGATGGAACTCTTAAACACACACCTGCTGCTTGGGATTTCCCTCATGTTAAGCCAGAAGATTGGAATTTACCCCAGGTACGAACTGAAGTTTGGCAAGGCTATGTCTTTATAAACATCGACGACAATGCTCAACCTCTTGAAGAATTCCTTGCTCCACTTCCAGAGCATCATGAAAGGTGGGATCACGGCGAATGTAGAAAAGTTATACATGTTTCAAAAGTAGTTCCTGGGAATTGGAAAATAGTTCAAGAAGCTTTTATGGAAGCATTTCATGCAACTGAAATTCACCCTCAAATTATGCCTTTTCAAGCCGATGAAAATGCTCGATATGATGTTTATGGTGATCATGTAAATAGAAATATAGCACTTGTTGGTAAGCCAAGTCCTAATTGTTGGGATACTGATGAACAGGAAATTTTTGATACTATATTCTATGGCTCAGGAAGAGTTGAAACAGAAGACAAAATTGTCGTTCCTGAAGGCGAAGAAGCAAGAAAAGTTGCTGCTCAAACTATGAGAGATGCATTTAAGGAAAATGATGGTCGTGATTACTCTGACAAGTCTGACGCGGAAATGTTAGATGCTATAGTTTATAATGTATTCCCAAATTTTTCACCTTGGGGAGGATTTCCTAGAAATCTTGTTTATCGCTTTAGACCTAATGGTAATAGACATGATTCATCTATTATGGAAGCAATATTCCTTCAAAGAAACCATATAGACCCTGAAAAACAAGAACCATATGAACCCATACCTATTCATTACCTAAGTGAAGATGAAAATTGGGATGATGCAGAAGAATTAACTGGGATTGGATTTATTTTTGATCAGGATATGGCGAATATACCTGAGCTTGAAGCAGGAATGAGGGCATCAAAAAAGGGTGCCGTAACTTATGCAGACTATCAAGAAAGTAGATTACGACATTATCATCAAACAATAGATAAATATATTGCCAAAGGCCCTCTAAAGCCTTAGCTACTTTTAGATACCCAGAACTTATTGATACGAATTATTTTCAATAAATAGCTCTGCACTTTTAAATATTAAGTCTTTTCTATCTTGATCCATTGAGCTTAAAGTCTTTTTCATGAATGAAAGGCGAGGATTATTTTGTAACTTCGGCATATTTTTATCTAAAAAACGCCAATAAAGACCATCAACTGTATTGCACCATTCTCCCTTTTTATAATTACTCATTTTTAACAAATAATTTGATCCACAAATGTAAGGTTTTGTTGAAAAAATACCTCCGTCTGCAAACGTTCCCATTCCAAAAACATTAGGAACCATTACCCATTCAGATGAATCTATATACATCTCCATAAACCACTTATAAATTTCTTTTGGGTCTATTCCAGTTAATGTCATAAGGTTTGATACAACCATTAGCCGATTAATATGATGGGTATATCCAAACTTATCAGAAAACTTTATTGCATCATCAAGTGGTGGGATTCCAGTATCACCAGAATACCAAGATTTTTTCAAAAGCCGAGAGAAGTTAAAAAAATTACTTTTTAATTGCTCTTCACTATGATTTTGGTAAACCCCCCTAATAAATTCTCTCCAGCCTATTATTTGTCTAATAAAGCCTTCAACAGAATTCAAAGGAATTTCTTTTTCCCTTGTATAATCAAGAATTCTATCGACAACATCCTGAGGAGTAATCAATCCAATATTCATAGATGGACTTATGACGCTATGAAATAAAAAATTATCCTTTGATAATATTGCATCCTCATAAGCTCCAAAATTGCCAAACTTAACATTAATAAAATAATCAAGATTCTTTAAAGCATCAACTCTATTAAAAGGCATCCAGATATCGTCCATCTTTCCAGGGTGATTATTAAATTTTTTATTAATTAAGGGCTTTAGTTCATCTACATATTTTGAAATTTCTACTTCTAATAATTCAGGCACATCAAGGCCTTTTGGTATTTTTTTTCTATTTTCCTCATCAAAGGACCATTTTCCTCCGATTGGTTTCTGGCTTTCATCGACTAAAATATTTAACTTTTTTCTTACATTTTTATAAAAATTTCTCATTCTTAAAGTTTTTGATTTTCCATTTAAGTCTAAAAAATCTTCTCTTTTTATTAAGAACATTGGTGAGGGTGATATAATTAAATTTAGATTATGGTTTTTTACAAAATTAAAAATTCTTTTTTCGAAAGGCTTATCTTCTATTTCAAAAATATTAATAGTCTTGATTCCATTTTGCTTTATACAATTCTCCAGCTTTTCCTCAAAGGGTAAGCTAAAGTCAGAATCTTCTAACTCTATGTAATCTACATCAATATTATTATTTTTAAGTTCATCCCTCTTTTCTCTCATTGCAGAAAAAATCATTAAAATTTTTAATTTATGATGTTTTTCATAAGTACTTAAACCTAAGTCTTCAGCCATAAAAACTTTTTCAGGATTTAAACTCTTAATATCTTCAATTGAAAATAATTGATTACCAAGAATTAAAAGTAAACTTTTTTCAACCATAGTTATTATTCTTCGATGTATGAGCAACAATAATTAATTATTTGATTAACCTCTAGCTTAAAACTCGAATTAGCAGGGACTTCAAAAGTCATTCCACCCTTCAAATCTTTCCATATCGTTTCATTGGGAAGCAAAACTTTCATTTCACCAGAAGTTATTTCAATAATTTCTTTTGCCTGAGTATTAAATTCATATTTTCCAATTTGCATTACTCCAAGGGTTTTTTTTGATCCATCTTCGAAAGACAAGGTATAGCTAATTACTTTACCATCAAAATAAACATTTGCTTCTTTTGTAATAGTGGCATTTTTAAAATTTAACATTTCTATTCCTTATAATTTTTAAAATCAAGATTGCTCAGGATTTATACCTTTAAAACTTTGGTAATAATTCTGAATAAAATCCAAGTCCAATTCAGCGTCTCCGGTTGGTTCAAAAATATCTCCTATTTGAATACTTTTAGTTGGAAAATCTATAGCTATTAATAAAATTTTTGCTTTAGTGAGTTTTGCAATTCTTAAAAAACCTGTCTTCCATCTGCTTACTTTCTTTCTTGTTCCCTCAGGTGTCATAGCGATTACAATCGCCTTTTCTTTTTCTACAATATTAACAACATTATCGATTAAAAAGGACGGATTTTCTCTATTAACAGGTATTCCACCAAGCCAACGAAAGAACCATTTTAAGCCTGGTTTAAATATAGAATCCTTCCCAAGCCATTTGATTTTAATATTAAGACCAAAAATAGCTAGCATAGCCAAAATAAAGTCCCAATTTGAGGTATGGGGTGCTGCAATAATTACTATACGCTCCTCATCAGGAACATTACCTTTAATTGTCCAGCCTGATAAATTTATGCCCAGCCTTCCAACCCACTTCAGAAACCTTCCTCTACCTCCCCTCAGGCGCTCAGGGACTTGATCTTCAGAAATTCTTACTATTTTTTTATTCACAATTTTTCCCATAAGTCAGATTCTAAATTCAATATTTATCGGCTTATAAACTATTTTATAGAATCTATATAATAGTTTTAAAAATTCTTTGTTGATGTATGGCAAAAGCTAGTACATGATTTAAATTCAATTTATTTTTTGAGATAAGAATATGGAAGAAAATTTTGATTATATAATCGTTGGCGCCGGGAGTGCTGGATGTGTTTTAGCAAATAAACTATCAGAAAGTAAAAAAAATACCGTTTTAGTTATCGAGGCTGGAGGAAAAGATACCAATTTATTTATTCATATGCCTTCTGGTTATTCACAAATAGTTCCAAATTCCAGTAAACTTAATTATGGTTTCGAGACAGAACCAGAAATTAATACAGCAGGAAGAAAATTATTCTGGCCAAGGGGAAGGGGTTGGGGAGGATCATCTTCTATTAATGCAATGATTTATACGAGAGGCCATTCTTCTGATTATGATCATTGGAGGCAGCTAGGAAACCCGGGTTGGTCTTATGATGATGTTTTACCCTATTTTAAAAGAGCTGAAAATTATGAAGGAGACGGTGATGAAGAATTTCATGGAAAAAACGGTCCTCTAAATGTAAAAAAATCTACTAGAAATGACGATATACTTTTAGATAAATTTGTTGAAGCTGGTTCACAGGCTGGCTTTCCTCTAACAAAAGATTTTAATGGAAAGCAACAAGAGGGTTTTTCTCGATATGAACATACTATTAAAGGTTCAAAAAGATTCAGCTCTGCTAGGGCCTACCTTCATCCTGCGCTTAAAAGAAAAAATTTATATACCAAAATTAATATCACAGTCGATAAAGTGATATTTGAAAATAAAAAAGCTATTGGAATAGAATATATTGATAAAGGAAAAAGAGTTTTTTGCAGGGGTAACAAAGAAATAATCCTATCTTCCGGAGCAGTTAATTCACCACAGATATTAATGAGAAGTGGAATAGGGGATTCTGAAGAAATAAAAAAACACGGAATAGAGGTTGTCCATGAACTAAAGGGAGTAGGTAAAAACTTGCAAGATCATATTTCAGTAGTTAGCCAATTTCAATGTACACAACCAGTAACACTGCATAGATCAGCTAGTTTTTTGGGAACAATGCTTGCAGGAGTTAAGTACCTAGTCACTGGAACTGGTGATGCAGCAAACCCTCCTTGCGTTGGAGGGGCTTTTATAAAATCACATCCTGAAAAAGAAATACCAGATATTCAAATACACTATGTTTCAATTGCAATGCAAGATGTTCATGGACGGGCTGGTGTTCCTCAAGATCATGGATTTTCAAATCTTGTATATTTATGCAGACCACAAAGTAGAGGGCATATTTCATTAAAAAGCTCTAACCCAATTGATGATCCACTTATGTTTCCGAATTATTTTTCAGTAGAACAAGATTTGATTGATACCCGTAATGGACTAAGAGAGGCTAATAGAGTTTTCATGCAACCAGTTTTTGATGAGTATAGAGGTAAACAACTTAAACCAGGCGAAGATATCGATATAAATGATGACGATGAGTTAGATAAGTGGATAAGGGAAACAAGTGAAACACTTTATCATCCAGTCGGTACATGTAAAATGGGAATAGATGAATTATCAGTAACCAATGAACACGGTCAAGTTCATGGAGTTGATTCTTTAAGAGTTGTAGATGCTTCTTTAATGCCAAGTTTGATTGCAGGAAATACAAATGCACCAACTATTATGATGGCTGAGAAAATATCAGACCACATTAATGGTAAGACATTCTTATCTAACTAACTAACTTTTATTGTGATTAATGGAGATAACTCAACTCCATCACCAATTTCTTTTGCAAAATAATCTAGAAATATTTTTGGATCAATAATGCCAGACTCTGGAGCATGAATACCTCTTTTTGAAATAACTCCATCCAAGAACATTTTAACTCCGCAAGCTAGAGGGAGTGATGTCGCTTCTCCCATAGAGAGATTTTGAATGCTATCATCAAAAGTTACTCCTACAGAGAGATTTTTGTTACCTTTTTTTCCTTCAGCAAATCCATAAACACTTGGTAAATCGATTATATCAGTTTTTTTTATCTCTGAAGAAATTGAATTATCTAGCCAGGTAAAAATTCTTGCGGCCATATTTTTTGTTATTAATTTTATTTCAATTAATAGTCTTATAAACTTTAAAATACCAACTAATCCCTTTTCACCACCATGCATTAAATTGAATGATTCTTTGATATTTGGGTAATGATATGGAAAGCTTACTGCTTCAGGATGACCAAATATATTAGCTCTTTTTTCTCCAATTTCTGGATAATTAACAATAACCTCTTTCAAAGGTCGAACCATTTCATATTTCCCATTATTAAATACTTTTACATAGCCAGTTACTTGTTCAATTCCATGAACCATAGCTGCATTTACCCCCTTTTGTGAGGATTTATCCTCTGGTTTTGCTCCAGAAATATTCCAGCCAGTATAAACTTTTGACACCTCATCAAGTTCTAATATAGCTAAGTAAGCAAGAATATTTGTAAGGCCTGGACTTGCCCCAAGACCTATAATACCTGTTATTTGAGAGGATCTATCGTCATTATTCTTTAGAAGCATTTTTTCAGTTGGCTCCCAATCATCACAAATATCAAAATAATGAGTATTTGTCTCTATAGCAGCCTCTAAAATAGGTAAGCCAAACTTAAAAAATGGCCCAGTAGTATTAACGACAATATCTACTTTAGAAATTTCATCTATAAGAGCCGCATTATTAGTAATATCTAATTCTAACCCTTCAACTCTATCATCAAAATTTGAAGCAAAATTTTTTGCAGATGAGGCATTTAAGTCAGCAACAAAAATTTTCTTTATTTTTTCATGATTAACTAACGAGCGAACTACAAATCTTCCCATACCTCCACTTCCGCCTAATGCTAAAATTTTCATATTTTTTCCATTGCTGCGAACTACCTTTATAAATTTTTTTCTCACCTGGATGCTAGAAGCTTTAATTATACTTCTTATGTTATCTTGAGGTGATAGACATTTTTATCTAACTAACTACCTTTAAAATTAGGATCTCTTTTTTCAAGAAATGCTTTAATGCCTTCTTCTTTATCATCAGTTTGAACTAATGAAGCTTGTGCATACTTTTCCATCATTAAAGCACTTGATAAGCTTGAGTCCATTCCAAAGTGAACCATTGCTTTCATAGTTCTGGGGACAAATGGAGCAAACTTTGATAGAGTTTCAGCCATATTAGTTAATTCTAATTTTAAATTTTTTGGTTCAACTAATCGAGTTATAAGTCCAATTTGAAAAGCTCTTTCTGCATCAATCGGGTCACCCATTAATAGCATTTCCATTCCCCAGCCTTTTCCAATAATTCTTGGTAAGCGAACAGTTGCACCCCCGCCTGGAATTATACCCAACTTACCTTCTGGAGTAGCAAATTTTGAATCAGGAGTAGCAATCCTTAAATCACAACCCAAGGCTACCTCAAGTCCTCCTCCCATACAAATACCGTCTATGCCAGCAATTGTTGGCTTAGGTGTCTTTTCTAACTTTTCAGCTAAACCTTGAATGATAGGTTCTAATGCTTTTTTTAAATCTCTTTCTAAAACCTCATTTAAATCGGATCCGGATGCAAAAGACTTGCCCCCTGCGCCAATTATTGCAATAACCTTAACACTTTCATCAGATGTAGCTAAATCAACGGCATTATTAAGTTCATCTAAGGTTTCAAGAGATATTGCATTATGACTTTCAGGTCTATTTATTGTTATTAGAGCCAATGTATCAATATTTTCATATAAAATATTTTTAAAATTCATTTTTTCTATCACTTTTAAAAGTTTGGATTATTTTTCTGAGATAACAATCTATATAGTTAAAATCTAAGTCACTCAATAGTTGAATTCTAAATTATAATTATAAATTTATTTATTATTCTTTCTGTTTTAAAAAAATAGCGACTAATAAAAGAATTATTATTAAAGCTAGACATATTTTTGCAGGTGCAACATAACTTCCAAAAAAATCAAAACCTAGACTAAAAGCTGCTGGTCCAATCGCGCTTCCAATGACATTAAGTGAAGCGCTTAAACCACTAATCTCACCTAAATGCTTGGGTCCAAAAAATCTAATAAAAGTTAAATTAGAAATAACTCCCCATAAACCGCCCCCTACTCCAAAACCAAATGCTAGAAGCCAAAAACCCCAAGAATTTATTAAGTAAATAAACCCAAAAGACCCTAGGCTAAAGGAAAATAACATTGCAATTAAAATAGGTTTTAAATTTATTTTATCTGATACCCAGCTTGCAAAAAGATTAGAGAGTGTAGAGAAAATAGCAGCTGGGATAAAGTAGCTAAATGCTTCAGCTCTTCCTTTTCCTACTTCATCAAAAATTGAAACTATGTGAAATACTAAAGCTGTACCAAATAAAGCGTGAATACTTAAGCTCAATGAATAAATCCAAAAAATTGGATTCTTTTTTACTTCTTGTAAAGTATTACTTTTTTTCTCAATTGAGGGTATTTCCGAGGAATCCTTATCTAATCCATCAGCTCTTAATCCACATGATTCAGGAGTATCACGAATAAAAATTAAAGCCAAAAGAGAGAATCCTATACCTCCAATTAATGCTATAATCCATAAGGATTCTCGCCATCCAAAAATACCAATTAGGCCCGCAAGAAAAAGAGGAGAAAGAGAAAAACCAAGACTTATAAATATATTCCTTATACCTCCTACAAGACCTCTTTTTTTAATAAACCACAACAAAAGCACGTTTCTGGAGCAGCTAGTAAGAACACCTTGACCAAAAAATCTAACACCAAAATAGCCAAAAAGAATTAATCCAAAGGTAGCTAGAGGACTTCCTCCTAAAAAACCACTCATTAAATCAACTAAACTTATATAAAGAACCATTAATGCAAGTGCTATAGAGGACATCGTTATCATGGTTCGGCCCCCTAAAATATCATACCATCTTCCTGCTCTCGCAAGAAATAAGGATGAACCTAAAGTTCCAAATAAATAAGCAAGTGATAATTCTGTACGTGACAGCCCTAAAACGTCAATAAAAGAGTCGGTAAAAACAGCTAAGCCCATTGTTTGACCTGGAATACTGAATAAAATACCTAAAGTGCTTAAGGCAAATACAATCCAACCATAAAAAAAGGGAATTTTTTGAGGATTAAATGGCCAATACGCAGATATCATTATTATTTCCTATGAGTGAGAAGGTCTTTTAACTGAATTTTTTTAACTTAAAAATAAAGAGATTCTAATTCTATGATTTCTTGGTCAGTCAATTTTGTTTCTTCAGATTTTAAACATTCTTCTAATTCAATTCTATTTTTAACCCCAAGAATAACTGAGCTCACTTTTGGAACACTAAGCGCATACCTATGACCTAAATCTGCAGGACTTATACCCCAATTCTTTGCCAGCTCTCTAAATAAGGAAGCTTTTTCAAAATCTTCAAAATCTTTTTTATCGTGGCCAGATGAATGAGGTTTTCTATCCATTGATGAAGTTAGAGCACCTGCTTGAACAGCTCGAATAGCTAAAATAGGAATATTTCTATTTTGACATTCATTTAAAATTGAATTGCAGTTTAGATCTTTAGTTGTATAGCCTATACCGCCAGCAGAATTTAAAACATTTACAATGCACTGCATAGCGTTTGGTGGATTTGTATGATCCATGGCTTTGATTAAGGCTTCTTCTTGACCAAGGCCAATTCCCCAGCTCTTTATTTTACCCTCTTTTTTTAACTTTTCAAAAGCTGGTATAACTGCATTAAAATAACTTGTTAGAGTTGTAGAGTTTTTATTTCGAAATTCATTAAATCGAAATAATTGATGATCATCCTCAATTAATTGCGAATGCAAAAGAAAGAGATCCACTCTTTCCAAACCCATGCTAGAAAGACTCCTAGTAAGTGAAGAATTTAAATAATCATAAACTTCATGATCAGGTAAAATTCCTAAGCTGCACTTGGTAGTAAAGTGAAGGTCGTCTAAATCTTTTCCTTTTATGGCCTGTCCAATAACTTTTTCAGCCTCGCCTCTTCCATACATAGGAGCAACGTCGAAGTGATTAATTCCTTTGTCAATTGCTAGATTTACTGTTTGAACAGCTTCCTCTCTCGAACTTTCTCCCCAGATACGGCCAATGCCTCCGCCTCCTAGAGTTAACGCGCTAACTTCCCCGAAGGGTTTAAACTTTCTTTGTTCCATTAATTTCTCGTTAATAGAAGTTTTATAATTTCTTATAAACTAATTATTTTAAATCTCTCAATAACAATAATAAATTGTAATTATTCCTACCAAGGGTGGATATCACCATTCCATTTATAGAAATTACCAGAATCTTCTTTTGTTAGACCTGAAAGAACATTGCGTATTCCTGAGGCGCTTTCTTCAGCAGTTATTTCTGCAGTAGGACCGCCCATATCAGTTTGAACCCAGCCTGGATGCATAATTGATACAATAATTGGATCTTCAGCCCAATCTAGAGCAAGAATTTGTCCAACTTTACTTACGGCTGCTTTAGTGGTTGAGTAAATATACATTCCACCCATAGGCCAAGTTGATGCTGCCAACTGACTAGATAGAATCATCAAATTCCCATTACCTGATGCTGCTAGGTTAGATTTAAAAGCTTTTGCAACTAAAAGAGGGCCAATGGTATTAATGTTTAAAGTATTATGCCATTCATCAATATCAATATTATCTATTGTTTGATTATCTGGCATTCCGCCAACCCAACCTGCAACAATTATAACGCTATCTACAGCCTCTTCCCCTATTCGACTAGAAGCAGATTCGATTGATCCAGCATCAGCTATATCTAGCTGCTCTATTTTAATGTTCTCAGAACCAGATGCAACTTCATTCAATAAAGATGCATTAGCTGTATCGCGAGCGCAAGCAATAACTTGATTACCCTCGTTAGCATATTGTTTTGTAAGTTCTAGGCCTATTCCTCTTGTTGCTCCAACGATCATGATAGTTGACATTTTTTCTCTCCCTATTAAAAATTTTCTAATATACAATAAACTTAATTAGCCTAATAATTGCAATATAAAATTACTATAACAATTACGATATTTTATTAAAATAATTTTTAACGACAGAAAACTTTAAAGGGGTGAAATTTCATGGAAAATAAATTATTTGATTTATCAAAAAAAGTTTCAGTTATAACTGGCGGAAATGGAGGTATAGGACTTGGTATTGCGGAAGGTATTGCATCCTCTGGTGGTGATGTAGCTATATTAGCAAGAAATGAAGAAAAAAATCAGTCAGCAAAGGAATTATTAGATAAATTTGGAACAAAAATACTTACTTATAAAGTTGATATATCTGAAGAAAGTGATGTGAAAAATACTATCGGAAAAGTGGTCGATGACTTTGGAAGAATTGATTCAGTTTTTGCAAATGCTGGAATCAATATTTATGGAGGATCTTTTGAGGATATGGATACAAATGCCTATAGAAAAGTATTATCTGTAAATCTTGATGGCGTATTCTTTACGCTTAGAGAAACTTGTAAACATATGGTTGAAAGAGCAAAAAATGGTGATCCTGGTGGTTCAGTTGTAGGGGTGGCAAGTCTTGCAGGTATTGAAGGTGCTGCTAAAACTCAACCCTACTCTGCCTCCAAAGGAGGTGTTATAGCAATGATCAAAGGCATTACAGTAGAGCATGCAAGATATGGAATAAGGGCAAATACAATTGTTCCGGGTTGGATAGCTACAGACATGACTAATGATAGCCAGAATAGTGAAAAATTTACAAATAAAGTTATATCAAGGGTGCCTATGAGAAGGTGGGGTGAGCCAAAAGATTTTGCAGGAATATCAGTTTATTTAGCCTCAGACTCATCCTCATATCACTCAGGTGATACATTTGTTGTTGATGGTGGATACGCAATTTTTTAATTATCGCTTTTACGGTTTATTTAATTTTTTTTAAAAATTCTATAGCAGACTTTGCAAAAATATCATTTCTATCCCCTGCAACCATATGAGCAGCTTTATCAATTTCGCGAAATTCAGCATGAGGAATAATAGTTAAAAAATCATCAACTTCTTTCTGAGTAACAACATTACTTAGAGCACCCCTTATCAGCAAAGTTGGAATATTTATATTTTTTGCTAGCCTCGTATTTTTTTCTTTTTGGGTTTCCCTATTGATATCATCTCTATCATCAAGAAATCTAGGATCCCAATGCCAATAATATCGTCCATCCTCTTTTAATCTTAGGTTTTTTTCTAAACCACGGTTATCACGCGGTCGCTTTCTATGAGGTAAATAAGCCGATACTGCATCAGAAGCCTCACCAAGGTTTGCAAATCCTTTAACACCTGACTGCATAAAAGAAACAATTTCATTAGAGCCTTCTTCATTTGGATAAAGACCTATATCAACCATAACCAATGAAGTAACCATGTCTCTTTTGTTTAAATCGCTAGCTAATGAGAGAGCAACCATCCCTCCAAGAGATGCTCCAACCAATGAAGCAGGTTTTTCAATTTGATTTAGAATTGAAATTAAATCATCTTTATATGACTCAATTAAATAGTCACCATCAGGATGCCAATCGCTATCGCCATGTCCTCTTAAATCCAATGAAAAAACATAAAAACCTGATTTACTTAGTATCTCGCCAGTACTACCCCATGCATGTCTTGTTTGACCACCACCATGCATTAAAATAATAAGTGGATTATTTTCATTTCCCCACACAGTAGCAACTAACTCTAATCCAGAATCAACTTTAAATTTCATGGACAGTTATTTACCCTATCTAAGGCTTTTTAACAAAAGAGAATTTAAAGTTTTTATCTCTACAAAGAACTATATCGGCAAAATTAGGGATTTCCTCAAGGACATATCTTGTTAATCTTTCATAATGCATAACAAATCTATAGACCTCAGCCTTATCCATTATTTTATTATATGAGCTATTAGATGATATTGTTTTCAGCAATGTTTGCTCTTGAAGCCACCTACTTTCATAAACATCACTCATATTTGGAACTTTAATCATTAAAAGTAAGTCTATTTTATTAAATAAATTTTGGTAATCCCCAGCTAATTCTTTATTGCTCCATTTAGACCAGATGCCATTTGGATCTTCTTCTTTCTCTAAATCATTAATTGGAGGTGTCCAGTTTTCAAAAGAAATTGGTTTAGCACCTCCAAACCAAGCATCAAAAAAAATAAAATCTGGTTTTCCTATAAATTTTTTCCATTTTTCTCTAGGTAAGTGTTTATCCTGTATTTTAGAAAAGGAAGGAATAGAGGTCTGTATGGAGGAATTTGCATTATAAAGAGAATGCAAAAGATCAAGGCCAAGCTTAACATTATGAGTTCCAGGAACACCTCGTATTTTACATAAAGGGTGAATAGTTTTAGCTAAAACATTCCTCTCTTCAGGTGTTTTGTATAAATCGTCTATTGAGAAACCAGTTGTTTTTTTTTCAAAACCCACTTGTAAAATAAGCTGAATAAAGTCTGAAAGCGTAGTTTTTCCTGATCCCTGACCCCCTGTAAAACCAATCAAGTATGGTTTTTCTTTAGTTTTTAAAGAATTAAAATAAACAGCAAGAGGTATAACAATCTCTTTAAAAAATTCTGAAGGAATATTATTAATTTTTAATTTAGACGATAGATCTTTTATTTCTATTTTCGTTTTATTAAAAATCTGTTCGCAAATAGAATTATCGATATTTGGTATTTTTTTCATTTTAGCATTTAGTTTTACGCTTCAATAAATGGATCCAAAACATTAGGAACCTGAATATCTTTTGGTATATTTTCTCTACCAATCCAATCATCAATCATTTGATGGTAATAATATATTCTTCTTTCTTGATAATTAAGCGGCATAGACTCAAAAACACCCGAGTCATGAGATATCTGCATAGGCTCAAGATTTTTAAAATCTTCCTCCATAATTAAATCAA
>MDSW01051952.1_pt1 | contig 17474 bp, 20 predicted proteins | sample 811171 | NCBI WGS metagenome assembly MDSW01 (sample SAMN05326641, study PRJNA326480) | marine metagenome | isolation source: seawater | place: Atlantic Ocean: North West | collected 2012
CATTACGATGAAGGTCTTCAGTTGAGGGTTGATAAGGGTATTGTGAAAGTTTCATTCCTGAAGATTTTAATAATTTACCACCTTTTTTAACATTACACTCTGAGCATGCAGTCACAACATTATCCCAGTTTGTTTCTCCACCCTTAGATCTTGGTAACAAATGATCAAATGTTAGCTCTTCACTACTACCACAATACTGACATGAAAATTTATCTCTCAGAAAAACGTTAAATCTTGTAAAACTTGGTTTAGATTGAGGAACAATATAGTCCCTTAATGCTATTACGCTTGGTAGCTTCATATTAAAAGAAGGACTTCTTACAACTCTATCATAATTACTAACTATAATTACTCTATCCAAAAAAACTGATTTTACAGTGTCTTGCCAAGACCATAAAGATAATGGATAATAACTCAAAGGTCTATAGTCTGCATTCAAAACTAATGCTGGACATTTTTCTAAAGATATATCTTGTTCAAGAAAACTATTCATAATCAAATTTTAACTTAAAAAAAAAATTATTTCAAGATTAAGCACTCATTATATTTTTTTTAAAATATAATTTAATGCTATACTGGATGCTTCAATTGGAATATGGTGATCACAATTTTTTATCAAATGAGTCTCTATTTCTATATTATTTCTTAAAAAAAAATCTTTTGCCTCCAACAAAAAATTAGGAGAAACAACCTGATCAGAATCACCATGAACCAGTAAAGTGCGTGTTGAGACTTTTTGTCTTAATTTTAGGTCATTTTGGTTTATAATTTTACCAGAAAATCCCACGATACAATTAAACTCCTTTTCAGATGTAAGACCTAAGTTAATAGACATCATACAACCTTGACTAAATCCTGATAAAATAATCTTTTCATTATTCAAATTAAACCTTGTTTTAACCTCTCCAATAAATTTATTTAAAATTGCTTCAGCTTTTTTTGATTCCTCTAAAATATATTTTGGATCATCTTTAGTTAAATCAAACCATTGAAAACCATTTGGGTTTACAGAGCATTGCTCATGACCATTTGGACAAATAAAGATTGTATTTGGTAAATGTCTTTTCCAGTTAAGTGATAATATACTTATATCTTTTCCATCACCTCCATATCCATGAAGTAAGATAATTGCATTTTCTATATTCTTGTTATCGTCAGGCTTAACAATAGTGGCATCCAGACAAAATGTCATACTTAATAATTTATGTTTTTTTATTTTTAAAACACCCTACAATACAATGATGTATTCTGAAATATTAGTTAAAGTAGTATCTATAGCTTTATTAATTGGAGTTGGCTTCATTTTAGTTTTAGGAATAAGCACTTTGTTTAAAGGTGGAGAAACAAGCAAAAAATACTCAAATAAATTAATGCAATTGAGAGTTTTATTACAATTTGTAGCTATAATTGTTTTAGTTAGTTTTGCTTATTTTTTTAAAAATTAGTTATAACCGCTTAACCATTCTATAAATTTTTTATCCTGAAAATCAATTGAACCAATAATTCTTGCAAACTCTAAACCATCTTTATTAATTAAAATTGAAGTTGGAATACCTCTTAACTCAAACTTTTTTGCTAAAGTTACAGGTGTATCAAAATAAACATTTAAATTTTTAATATTTAAATCTTTAAAAAATTTTAAGGATTTTTCAATACTATCTTGACCAACATTTATAGGAAATATTTTTAAATTTTCTAAAGAATTATTCGCTTGTAAAATATCTAAAGAGGGCATTTCATCTTTACAAGGAGCACACCAAGTTGCCCAAAAATTCAACAAAATCACATTTCCTTTAAAATTACTTATATCTAATTGATTATTCTTAGCGTCAAGAAACGTTAAAGATGAGTGTTTTTTTAACTCTTTATAGATAATAAGATTTTTTATATCAATTGCCTCATTTGCATATGAATTTGATATCAAAAAAATAAATATTATTAAAAATCTCATGTTAAAAAGGTATAAATAATTATCATGACAAAAAATAAAAACAACAAGGCAATTTGGAATAGCCGTATTGGAAAAAAAACTTCTAGTTTTTTTCAAAAAATTGGGTCCTCTTTAAATATTGATAAAAGGCTATATAAACAGGATATAAAAGGATCGATTGCTCATGTTGAAATGCTTTTCAAGCAAAAAATTATTTCTTTTAAAATAAAAAATAAAATTTTGTATGGACTTAATAAGATCGAGAGAGAAATATCCAAAAATAAGTTTCAATTTGATCATAAGTATGAGGATATTCATATGAATATAGAAAAAAGATTATTTGAAATTATAGGAGAAGAAGCGGGATATGTTCATACTGCTAGATCAAGAAATGATCAAGTCATTACTGATTTAAAAATTTGGATAAAGTCATCGAATAAAGAAATTTTATATATCTTGAATAGAATAATAAAAACTATTTTAAAACTTTCAGAAAAAAATATAAAAACTATTATGCCAGGTTTCACTCATTTAAAAAATGCACAACCTGTATCATTTGCACATTACTTGATGGCTTATGTTGAGATGTTTGAGAGAGATAAAAAAAGATTTCAGAATAATTTTGAAAGTCTCAATGAAAGTCCATTAGGAGTCTTGGCTATTGCTGGAACTTCCTTTAATATAGATAGAAATTATACAGCAAAAAAATTAGGTTTTAAAAATCCTACCAATAATTCTATTGATACAGTTTCTGATAGAGACTTTGTTTTAGACTATCTTTATAGTTGTTCTGTTTGTTCTATGCACATTTCAAGAATTGCAGAAGAATTAATAATATGGAATTCAGATGGATTTAACTTAATCAAATTGTCGGATAAAATTGTTACAGGTTCATCAATAATGCCTCAAAAAAAAAATCCAGATCTATTAGAATTTTTAAGAGGAAAAACTGGATCATTTTATGGAAATTTATTTTCAATGCTCTCTTTACTGAAGGGATTACCTCTATCTTATTTCAAAGATTTGCAAGATGATAAAGAAATTGTATTTAGATCAAATGACAATCTAATTAATTGTCTTAAAATATTGGATGAAGTTTTAAATAATTTAAGTCCTAACAAAAAGAAAATGTTGGAACTTGCAGAAAAAGGCTACATTACAGCAACTGATTTAGCTGATTACTTAGTCAAATATCACTCCATGCCATTTAGAGAAGCTTATAAAAAAACAGCTTCTATAGTTAATTTAGCTGAGAAAAAAAAGAGCAAATTAGAGAATTTAGATATTAGTGATTTAAAGAAAATTGTGCCTAAACTATCTTCTGATGTTTTAAAGGTATTAAGTCTTGAAAATTCTGTTAATTCAAAAAAATCTTTTGGAGGAACATCTTTTGATAATATTAAAAAGATGATAGTAAAATATAAAAAAAATTATGATTAAAAAGGTACTTTTATTATTTGTGATAAGTATTTTGGTATTTTCATGTGGGAAAAAAGGTGAGCCTATATATGAGGAGCTAAAATCAAATAAAACAAAAATTAATCTTAAAGTACTAGGATGAAATATAAAAGAAAAAATTATTTTGTTGATGGAGTTAAATCGTCAATCTTAGCTAAGAAATTTTCCACACCTTTATATTGTTATTCTTATAAGAAAATAAGAGATAATATTAATGATTTAAAAAAAAATTTTAATAATTTAAATCCCTTAATTTGTTTTGCTGTAAAAGCAAATCCAAATAAAAGTTTGCTTTCTGAAATAGGAAAATTAGGATTAGGCGCTGATGTTGTTTCTATGGGAGAATTAATGAAAGCTATTAAAGCAGGTATTAAACCTGACAAAATAGTATTTTCAGGAGTTGGAAAAACTAATATCGAAATAGATTATGCAATAAAAAACAAGATTTTACTGATTAATGCTGAATCAAAAAGTGAGATTTTAGAAATTGAGAAAATTGCAAAAAACAAGAGGAGGAAAGTTGACATAGGCATAAGACTTAATCCTAATACTGATGCTAAAACTTTAAGTCAGATTTCAACTGGCAAAAAAGAAAATAAATTTGGTGTATCAGAAGATACTTTTTTAGATTTAGTAAGTTATGTAAATAAATCGAAAAATTTAAATTTAAAATGCTTAAGTGTACACATAGGAAGTCAAATTCTTGATATAAAACCCTATCAAAAAACGCTTAAAATATTAGATAAGATTATTAAAAAAACCAAATACAATTTTGAATATATTGATCTTGGTGGAGGGATGGGGATAAATTATAAAAAAGGTGGTAAGAAATTAAATTTAAAAAAATATGCAGAAGATATTATAAAATTTAAAAAAAAATATAATTCTAAAATAATTTTTGAACCAGGTAGATCTATAATTGGCAGTGCAGGAATATTAATTTCAAAAGTTATTTACATTAAAGAGGGTGGAAAAAAAAGTTTTATTATACTAGATGCTGCAATGAATGATTTAATGAGACCAGCCCTTTATAATGCAAAACATCAAATTATTCCTCTCATCAAAAATAACAGCAAATCAAAAAAAAAATATGAGTTCGTTGGGCCAATATGTGAAACTACAGATAAGTTTTTATCTACAAAAAATTTTCAAGTATTAAAAGAGAAAGACTTAGTTATTATTTGTGATGTAGGGGCCTATGGCATGTCATTAAGTTCAAATTATAATTTAAGACCTAAACCAACAGAAATATTGATTAAAAATTCTCAAATTAAAATTATTAGTAAAAGACAAAATTTAAAAGATCTAATGTAAGTTTTATATGCAATGCTCAAAGATATTTTATTCTCAGTCTTTTTTTTCATAGGAATTATTATTATATCAATATTTTTTCTTCCTTCCTTTTTTCTACCCCAAAAATTTGTTTTATTTGGGGGCAAATTAATGGGCTATTGGTCAATATTTTGTTTAAAGTTTTTTTTATCAACAAAGATACTTGTCAAAGGAAAAGAAAATATTGTTAAAGATAAAAAATTTTTTATTGCTTGTTCACATCAATCTATGTTTGAAACTTTTTTTCTACAAACATTATTTAATTCACCTGTATTCATATTAAAAAAAGAGCTTTTGAATATTCCAGTATTTGGATGGTATTTAAAAAAAATTGGGTCAATTTCAATTAAAAGAGACAAAGTTACAAAGGAAAACTTGAATTTTTTTGAAAACATTTCTAAAGTCATAAAAAAATCTGAAAGACCATTAATTATATTTCCACAAGCCACCAGAGTTCCACCAACGGAAAGACCTGCTTTTAAAAAAGGAGTAGCTAGAATTTATGAGGAATTAAACATTTTTTGTTTACCAATAGCAATCAATTCTGGGTATGTATGGCCAAAAAAAGGAAAAAAAAATTCAAATAGAGTAATTACAATTTCAATACTAAAACCAATTAGCCCAGGCTTAACTAAGGATGAATTTATTAATAATCTTGAAAAAAAAATTTATTCGGAGCTAGATTTGATCAATTAACCTTTCATTGGCATAACAACATAAATACTATCAAAATCAGATGGATCTTTAATCAAAACTGGTGATCCTGTGTCATTAAATAAAAGTTCTACTCTATCGCCATCAAGTTGAGAAGCAACATCGATTAAATATCTTGAGTTAAAACTGATTTCCAAATCATAATCAAACTTTACATTCAACATTTCCTTACCATCACCACTATTAGCATTATTAACAGATAAATTTAATATATCTTTTGAGAGATTAAACTTTACACCATCTTTCTTATCAAGAGAAACTGAAGCAACTCTATCTACTGAACTTAGAAAAGATTTCAAATCTATATCTAATTTTTTTTTATTATTTTTTGGTATTACTTGAATATAATTTGGAAATTTTCCATCAATTAGTTTTGAAATTAAAATACTATTTTTTAATTCAAATTTAATTTTTGATTTTACATTTGAAATTTTTACTTCACCATCATAATTATCTAACAATGAGCATAGTTGGAAAATTGTTTTTTTTGGCAAAATTACGGGATCAAAATCTATTTTTTTATCTAATCTTATTTTAGAAATTGACATTCTATGACTATCTGTGGCTACAGCTGTTAAATACGTTTTTTCATCAACATCATTCTGATGAAAAAAAATTCCACTTAAGTAATGCCTAGTTTCATCATTTGAAATTGAGAACTTACATTTATTAAGTAGTTTAAGAAGATGTTTTGAATTAATTATAAATTCGTTTTTATCAAAATTTTCATCTGTCAAAGGAAATTCAGATGAATTTATACAATTCAAATTAAAATTAGATTTTTCAGACTCTAAGTGAAGCTTATTAGAGTCTTTTAATGATAAATTAATTTTTTTCCCAGATGTAAATTTTCTGACTATATCATACATAATTGAGGATGTTGTGGTGGTGTCTCCTTCCTCAAAAACTTCCACATCTTTTAATTCATGAATAAAAATTAAGTCTAAATCTGTTGCAGTTATTGTTAATTTTGAGTTTCTGGCATTTAGTAATATATTTGATAAAATTGGAAGTGTACTTCTTTTTTCAATGACACCTTGACAATAGCTTAATGCTTGTTGTAAATCTTGCTGGTTTACATTAAATTTCATTATCTTTGTTATAGTATAAAATTTGATTTTTTAATTTATTAATATTTTCAACTAACTCGGGTTGTTTTTCTTTTAATTTCTCTATTGTTTTTACTGAGTGAATAATTGTTGTGTGGTCTCTATTAGAAAATTCTCTTCCAATTTCTGGAAGAGATTTAGATGTTAAAATTTTAGTTAAATATATTGCTGTCTGTCTCGGTCTCACTAAGTATCTTGATCTACGAGAGGATAACATTTCATTTTTACTAATTTTAAAAAATTTACAAACAAGAGTTTGTATAACATCAATTGTGACTTTATTTTCTCCTAAATTTAAGAGGTCTTTTAAGATTACTTTTACCTCTGATAAATTAGGTGATTTATTATAAATTCTTGAAAAAGATGCTATCCTATTTACAGCACCCACTAATTCTCTGATGCTTGCAGTTATTTCTGAGCTAAGAAATTCTATAATCTCCTTTGAAATTTTAAATTCCCCAGAGGATAAACTACAAAATTCACTAATTTTATTATCAATTATTTTTTTTCGAAGTTCTAAATCTGGTTTTTGAATATCAACGACTAAACCTCCTGAAAATCTAGATTTTATTCTCTCCTGAATTCTTAATAATTTATTTGGTGCTCTGTCAGCAGATATTACAATTTGTGACCCTTTATCTAATAATGCATTAAATGTATGAAAAAATTCTTCCTGCATTGCCTCTTTGCCACTTATAAATTGAATATCATCAATCAATAAAACATCTGTATTTCTAAAATATTCTTTAAATTTCACCATATCATTAGATTTTATCGATTTTACAAATTGATACATAAATCGTTCAGCTGAAATAAACATAACTTTATTATCTTTCTTAAGCTCAATACCTATTGCATTTAATAAATGCGTTTTTCCCATCCCTACTCCCCCATAAAGATATAGAGGATTATAATGGGATACAGTGTCTGTAATCTTTAGAGTAGCTTCATATGCTAACTTATTACTTGATCCGGTAACAAAATTTTTAAATGTTTTATTTGGATCTATTCTATTATATTGTAGATATGAGTCTTTTATGAACGAAACATTTTCATGAACATCTAAAGATTTAGAATAATTCATATTTTTCTCTTCTTTAAAAGTCTTTTCAATAATTTTAAACTCAATTCTTATAATATCTTTTTTGTAATTTTTTGTTATTTGTAAAATTTGATCTAAATATCTAGAGGTGATCCAATCACGAATAAATCTTGTTGGGACTGACAACAAAATATAACCTTTAAATTCTTCTACAAAATTAATCTTTTTTAACCAGCTCTCATAAATTTCAAGCCCCAATTTACTCTTCATTTCATTTTGAACTAAACTCCAGTTAAAAGATAAGTCATTATCACTTTTTAAATTATTATTTGTATAAGAATTCTTCATATTTATGGAGAAAGTTCAGTTAGAACCATATCCCAATTATTGCAACAAATAATTTTGATAATTAAAAAAAAAATAAAATCTACGATTGAGTTTTTTTTTTCAATTTTAAAGATAAAAAAATTTAATTCAGTTCCAATATTAATTTTATTTCAGAAATAAAATTTATAATTGAAAATTTAAAAGTTAAATATTTACTAAATCTAAATATTGTATCTTAAATATTTTGATTTATAGATTTTGTAGATCCTATAGTTGTATAGAAATAACAACCTAGAGTGTATAGTTTAAAGCGTTGATATTTTTTTAGTTATTCTAGAAACATTTCTAGATGCATTTTGTTTCTTAATAATGCCAGTTTTTGCAATTTTCATTAACTCAGAATTCAACTTAGGTAAGAACTTAAGAGCCTCTGACTTTTTTTTACCTTCAATAAGCAAATTCATTTTTTTTAAAGCATTTTTATATCTGCTTTTTCGTGCTTTATTAACTGACGTTTGTTTTGAAATTCTTCTTATTCTTTTAATTGCAGATTTTGTATTAGCCATATGCGCAGGGGTATAGCTTGAGAATTAAATCGGGTCAATCAAATAATTAATTATTTTTGACAAATATTACAAAAAAAAGTGGATCTATTCGAAATATTTTTTTTTTGAATAATCCCTTTACATTTTATTTTTTTACAATTTAAACCATCTCTTTCATAAACTTTAAAAGTTTTTTGAAAATTTCCCTTTTTACCTATAACATTTTTAAAATCCCTAATACTTGAGCCACCTTTTTTAATTGCATCTAAAAGAATTTCTCTTGATTTTATTACTATTTTTTTACATTCCTCTAAACTAAGCAATTTTGCTTTTTTGAACGGATTAATTTTGCATAAAAATAAAATTTCATTTGCATAAATATTTCCAATTCCTGAAACAAATTTTTGATCCAATAAAAAATTTTTAATATTTTTTTCTTTTTTTCTAAAAAATGAAAAAATATATTCTTGATCAAACATTAAATTAAATGGTTCGGGCCCAAAAGTAGATATTTTATTTTCTAATAAATCTAAATTTTTGATAATTTGAAAAAAACCAAATCGTCTTGGATCATTATAAACTATCCTCAAATTACTAAAAATTATTTCAACATGATTATGTTTTTTTGGTAATGTTGGAGAACTATAAAAACTACTGTTAGTAAAAAAATTTTTTTTATTATTGTGAATAATATGAATTGTTCCCGACATACCAAGATGAATTAAACAATAGCTTTTATTTGATAAATGTAGGATTAGGTATTTAGAAAATCTATCGACTTTAATTATTTTTTGATTTATTAACAATTTTTCAAAATTTGTAGGAATCTTAAATCTTAAATTTCTGTTTTTTACTATTACTTTTTTTACCTTTTTTTGTTTGATTTTTTTACTTAAGGATTGTCTAACAACTTCTACTTCTGGTAATTCTGGCATTTAATACTATATTGATTATATAAATTATTTTTATATGCAACAATATCTACAAAATAAAAAAGGACTTATACAAAAAGTTTTTGATCAAGTGTATGATCAATATGATTTAATGAATGACTTCATGTCATTTGGTATTCATAGATTGTGGAAAAAAACTCTTATTAATATGATGAATCCTTCAGACAAACAGAAGCTAATTGATGTTGCGTGTGGTACTGGAGATATAGCTCACCTTTTTTTAAAAAATGTAAATGAGCCATCTCAAATAACTTGTGTTGATCCGAATAAAGGAATGATTAAAAAAGGTAAAGAAAAATTAAATTTGTTTAACAATATAAATTGGATTATCGCTCCTGCAGAAAAACTTCCATTAAAAGACAATTTATACGATTTTTATACAATTAGTTTTGGTTTAAGAAATACCAAAAATATTAATAAATCACTTTCAGAAGCTTACAGAGTGCTAAAACCTGGTGGTCGTTTTTTATGCTTAGAATTCTCAAAAATACAAAATAGTGGATTAGAATTTTTTTATAAAAATTATTCTAAACTTATACCAAGTATTGGGAATTTTGTTGTAGGACAAAGACAGCCCTATGAGTATTTAATTGAAAGTATTGAAAAATTTGTAAGTCAAGACGAACTAATAGATTTAATGATCAAAGAAAATTTTAAAAAATGTATTTACAGAAATTTATCTGGTGGAATAGTCTCAATACATAGTGGTTGGAAAATTTAATGATTAAAAAATTAATTATTTTATTTAAATTAGGTAGAAAAGTAGCTAAATCAGATATCTTAAACATAGTATCCAAATTTAAAGAGCCACCTCTAGCTATAAAGATATTATTTAAAATTTTATCGCTATCTTTGTCACCAAAAAAAAATATTAACATTATTAAAGACGAAGGTGAACGATTATCAAAATCATTGGAGTCTATGGGAACAACTTTTATAAAACTTGGACAATTTCTAGCTACAAGACCCGATATAATAGGTGATGAACTATCAAAAAAACTTGAAAATCTTCAAGATAAATTGCCACCATTTTCATTACTTCAAGCAAAAGAGATAATTAAAAATGACTTGGGAGATGAAACTTATAATTCAATAATAAATCTTAGTGAGCCCGTGGCAGCTGCATCTATTGCACAGGTGCATAAAGCAAAAATAAATGATAATGGAATAATTAAAGATGTTGCAATTAAAATTTTAAGGCCAAATATAAAAAAAATATTCAATGAAGAGATAGACTCGATTATGTTATTTGCCTTTTTAGTTGAGTCATTTATAAAAAAAACTAAAAGACTTAAGTTAGTTGAAGTTGTTTTCTTATTAAAAGAAATCACTAATTTAGAAATGGATTTAAGATTTGAGGCTGCGGCAGCAAACGAATATGCAGAAAATACTAAAAATGATATTGGATTTAGAGTTCCTCAGATTTATTGGAATTACACTAGTGAGAATGTGATGACATTAGATTGGGTTGATGGAATATCAATTCGAGAAACTCAAGAACTTAAAAATAAAAATTTCAATACGGAAAAAATTGCTGAAGATATAATTCAAAATTTTTTAAGACATGCTGTAAGAGATGGTTTTTTTCACGCTGATATGCATCAAGGAAATATATTCATAGATAATGATGGTCAAATAGTACCTATTGATTTTGGTATAATGGGTAGACTTGATAAAATGAGTAAAAGATTTTTAGCAGAAATTTTGTTTGGTTTTATTCAAAGAGATTATCGTAAAGTTGCTGAAGTACATCTAATAGCTGGACTTGTTCCTAAAGAAGTACCTATTGATGATCTTGCACAAGCTCTTAGATCGATCGGAGAGCCAATTTTTGGCCAAGCAGTTAAAGATATTTCTGGGGGAAAATTGTTAAAACAATTATTTGACGTAACTGAAAAATTTAATATGCAAACTCAGCCTCAATTACTTATGTTACAGAAAACCATGGTTGTAGTTGAGGGGGTTGCAAGAAAATTAAATCCAAATACAAATATTTGGACTACCTCAAAGCCTGTTCTTGAAAATTGGCTAAAAGAAACGAAAAATCCAATGACAAAATTGAATGAAACACTTCAAAATACTAGCGAGGTGATTAAAAGATTACCAGAATTTCCTGAAATAATGGATAAAGCAAATCAAGCTCTTACTTATCTAGCAAGTGGACAAATTCCACAAAACTCAAACTCCTATACAGCATTAAATACACAAAAATCAGAAATGACAGCATTTAGAAATCAATCTATTATTGGTTTATTAGTTCTTGTAATTTTTGGTCTTTTGATATTTTAATTCATACAATGATTGATTTAACAAACAAAAAAATTCTTTTTGTAATATGTGGTGGTATCTCAGCTTATAAGAGTCTTGAACTAATAAGATTATTTAGAAAAGATAAAGCTGAAATTAAAACTATCTTAACTGAAAACGCAAAAAAATTTGTTACGCCACTATCTATTACATCCTTATCGCAAGGTAAAGTTTATGATGATTTATTTAGTATAGAAAATGAAATTGAAATGGATCATATTTCGTTATCAAGATGGGCAGATGTTATAGTTGTGGCGCCAGCTACAGCTAACACTATTAGTAAACTTAGCCAAGGCTTAGCTCAAGATCTAGCCTCGACCGTGATACTCGCTTCAAATAAACAAGTTTTTTTTGCTCCAGCAATGAATGTCAGAATGTGGGAACATAAGTCAATACAAAATAATCTTAAGACCTTGAAAAAATATGGGTATAAGTCTATCGGCCCAGAAATTGGTGATATGGCCTGTGGAGAATATGGTAAAGGTAAAATGTCGAGTCCAGTTAAGATATATAATGAAGTTCATAATTTTTTAACAAACCAGACTAAAAATAATAAGATTAAAGCTCTTGTCACAGCAGGACCTACAAATGAATATATAGATCCAGTTAGATATATAACAAATAAATCAAGCGGGCTTCAAGGTTATGAGATAGCAAAATCTTTATTTAAAAGAGGTTTTGACACTACTCTGATATCTGGACCAACTAATATAAATGTAAGTGAAGGTATTAATTTAATCAAAGTAGAGACCTCTGAAGAAATGTTTAAAGCAACACAACAAAATTTACCGGTTGATGTAGCAATATTTGCTGCGGCTGTTTCTGATTTTAAATTAACTAAGAAGCATGATAAAAAAATTAAAAAACAAGAAAATTTTACTATTAATTTAGAAAAAAATATTGATATCTTAAATTATGTATCAAATCATAATTCTAAAAGACCAAAACTAGTTATTGGATTTGCTGCCGAAACAGAAAATATTGAAAAAAATGCTATTGAAAAACTCACAAATAAGAATTGTGACTGGATAATTGCTAATGATGTCTCAAAGAAAGAAAGTGGCTTTAATAGTGAATTTAATGAGGTAGTCATTCATTACAAAGACAATAAATTGAAGAAAGAAAAACTTTTCCTTAAAAAAAAATCAGAAATATCTGAAGAAATTGTAGATCGGGTTGTTGCTCAAATTAATTAATGGCTAAGGTCCTTTTAAAAAAATTAGATCCATCTGTAAATTTACCTGTATACAAAACCATTGGTTCATCTGGAATGGATCTTATAGCATTTACAAAAAAACCAATTAATATTAAACCAAATAGTTCTTGTTTAATACCGACTGGAATAGCTATAGCATTTTCCAAAGATTATGAAATTCAAATTCGACCAAGATCAGGATTAGCAGCTAAAAATAATATAAACGTTTTAAATTCACCGGGGACAATTGATAGTGACTATAGAGGAGAAATTAAAGTTATATTATATAATCATGGTAATGGGGACTTTATTGTAAATAATGGCGATAGAATTGCCCAAATGGTATTAGCACCAGTAATTAAAGCAGATATAGAAGTAACAAATGAGTTACCAGAAACATTAAGAGGTGAAGGTGGATTTGGCTCCACAGGAAAATGAATTTTAAACTTAATAAAAATCAAGTTCAAAGATTTTCAAGACAAATTGTTTTAAAGAATATCGGTATTTTAGGACAAAGAAAAATTATTGAGTCAAAAGTATTAATAATTGGAATGGGGGGACTTGGATGCCCTGTAGCAGAATTTTTAACACGAGCTGGAATTGGCTGTTTAGGAATAGTAGACAATGACAATGTCGATTTATCTAATATACATCGACAAAGTCTTTATGACATTGATGATATAAATAAATCTAAAGTTAAATCAGCTCAAAAAAAACTTAAAAAAATTAATCCAAAAATAAAAGTAAATTGTTATAAAATAAGACTGAGTGGAAATAATTATAAAAAGATAATTAAAAATTATAATTATATAGTGGATGGATCCGATAACTTTAAGACAAAGTTTTTAATTAATGATGTTTGTAAAAAAACAAAAAAAATTCTTATTACTGGTGCAATAAGTAAATTTGATGGGCATATATTTACATTCAATTTTAAAAATAAGGAAACTCCTTGTATAAGATCATTTTTTCAAGAAGAAAATGTTTCTGATGAAATATTGAATTGTGAATATGAAGGTATTTTAGGTACTGTGGCCGGAATCATAGGTACAATACAAGCCAATGAAGTATTAAAAAAAATTTTATCAATTGGTAAAGATTTAAATGGTAATATTTTAATTTTAGATTTATTGAATTTGAATTTTAGAAAAGTCAGATTAAAAAAGTTGAAAAATGCCCAAAAAAGAAAAATTTAAGTACATTCCAATAATACTTTTTTTAATATCATTTTCATCTTTAGTTAATGCAAATGAAATATTTTTATCTTTAAAAAAAAATAAAGTGAATGTAAGATATGGTCCAAGTTTTGAGTCCCCTGTTAAATTTATTTTTAAAAAGATTGATTTGCCCATCAAACAAATAGATAAAAAAGAGAATTGGAGAAGAATAATCGATATGAAAAATAATAGTGGATGGATACATCAATCACAACTTAAAAAAGTCAATTCGGTGATACCACTTAAAGATAAAATTATATTTAAAAAACCCTCAAATTTTTCAAAACCTTTAGCTCTTATAAAAGCTGGTAGAGTTTTAATATTACAAAAATGTAACGGGAATTGGTGTAAAATTAAATCAGGAAAATTTAAAGGTTGGATCAATAATGATAATATGTGGGGGCAAATTAATTAAGCCTATAACCGACAAATCTAAAAAATGAATTAATTATTTTTGCTGAACACAAACATCTTTGATTACTGGAGTATTTGCGCAATTTTCACATTTTGTTTTTTGCACAATACAACCATCATCAAGGACTTGAACATCAACAACTTTATCACATTTAGAACAAGTTGAAGAAATTGTTAATCCACATTTTTTACAATTATAATTTTCTATTTGCATGATTGTAAACTAATTATAAAAAAGTTTTAAACAAGTAAAATGTTTGCGAATAATTATCATTAGCATATTTTTTTTTGATAATAATAATTATTATTACTTAATATTAAGATAAAAATTTATTCAATCTTTTAAATTGAAAACCTTTAGTTCTTTGACTTGCTAGCCCACCATTTATCTAAAATGAAGTACCAAATTGAATTTGCTATAGGTTCAACAATTGCATCTGTGAGGGCAATCATAAAAGATACGTCTGCAACTAACATTAAAACAGTTATTGCTATAATAAAATGACCAATTGTATAAACTATTGTTCTAAGAATTGATCCTTTATTATTTCTATATATGTTTTCGGCTGCTTTAAATATACCGGTAGTAAGTTCCATTTATTTCTTAAAAGGACTATCAAGAACACATGCAACTAAATGAACTCTTGCTTGTTCCCCTCCGTTAAAAAAATTATGATATTTTGTATTGTTTGTTATCCACACTTTGCCATCAGCAGGAAGATGTTTGGCAACATTTTCTATCACCATTGAACATCCTTTGTTAGTTATAATGGGTACATGAAGTCTACATTCTGGATCTTTATGCCAACTTAAAGTTGATCTAGGTTCTTTTAACAACAATCTTACTCTTCCAAGCTTGAATCTTTTACTTAATGACTCATAAACTTCTTTAAAGTATGTTTGTTCAAATTCAGGGACTAATTGAGTATATTTAGACTCATCTATTTCAACATCTCGAGGTACTTCTTTTCCAGTTTCATCTGCTATAGTCCAATATTTTCCTCTAATATTATTTCCTTTTATAGAACTATCATCATTTGGAATTTGATTAATTGATATTGCGCCAAAATGTGTAACGCCTGGAGTGTTAAATTTTTTTGATTTTAAAATTTTTTCAAGATCCTTTCTTAATTTTGAAATATCAAAACTAAGACCTGGGACTTCATAAAAGTCCTCAAAACTGACTGTTCCCATATTTTTTGTCCCGCATTAAAAAATTAGTTCAACTTTAAATCAAATCGATCAGAATTCATAACTTTTACCCACGCCCTGATAAAATCTTTAACAAATTTGTCACCTGAATCTTCGCATGCATAAACCTCAGCAAGAGCTCTTAATTGAGAGTTTGAACCAAAAATTAAGTCAACTCTTGTTGCCTTCCATTTAGTTTTTTGAGTTTTTCTATCTTTCCCAACAAATGTTTGTTCAGATTTATCCTCTTCTTTCCAAGTGGTGTTCATGTCTAAAAGATTTATGAAATAATCGTTAGTAAGAGAACCAGGTCTATTTGTAAAAACACCATGTTTTGAACCATCAAAGTTTGTGTTTAATACTCTCATTCCACCCAAAAGTGCGGTCATTTCTGGAGCCGTTAAACCCATCAACTGAGCCTTATCAATAAGTTTTTCCTCTGCAGAGACATTTGAAGCTCCGCCATTCAGATAATTTCTAAAACCATCTGCTTGTGGCTCAAGAAGAGCAAACGAGTTTATATCAGTCTGATCTTGCCTCGCGTCTCCCCTTCCTGCTGAAAATGGAACCTGAGCTTTATAGCCAGCTTTTTTTGCAGCCATTTCAATACCAACACCTCCAGCTAACACGATTAAGTCTGCCATTGAAACACTTTTCTTTTTACTATCAAATTTACTTTTAATTTTTTCTAAAGTTTTAATTACATTCGATAATTTCTTCGGATTGTTCACTTTCCAATTTTTTTGGGGTTCCAACATTATTCTTGCACCATTAGCACCACCTCTTTTATCTGAGCCTCTGAAGGTAGATGCTGATGCCCATGCAGTAGAAACTAAATCTGAAATTGATATTCTTGATTTAGAGATTTTACTTTTTAAATCTTTAATATCCTTTGATTTAAGTTTATATTTTGGCTTATCAATTGGATCTTGCCAAATTAATTGTTCTTTGGGAACCTCATTACCAAGATAGCAAACTCTTGGTCCCATGTCCCTATGAGTTAATTTAAACCAAGCTCTTGCGAAAGCATCATGAAACTCTTTTGGATTTTGGTGAAAATGTTTAGTGATAGGTCCATAGTTAGGGTCAACTTTCATTGATATGTCTGTTGTTTGCATCATTGGTGGATGAAATACACCTTTTTGATGCGCATCAGGAACCATTTTAATTTCTTGACCATTTTTTTTTGGAGTCCATTGATGAGCGCCAGCTGGGCTTTTTGTAAGCTCCCATTCATGTCCATATAAACAATCTAAATAACCCATATCCCATTTAATTGGATTTTGAGTCCAAGCACCCTCAATACCACTACTTATTGTATCGACACCTTTTCCAGATTTATATCCACTATTCCATCCTGTTGACTGATCTTGAAGTCTTGAAGCCTCAGGGTCCGGGCCTTTAAAAGACTCAGATGCTGCACCGTGAGATTTTCCAAACGTATGCCCTCCAGCAACTAATGCCGCTGTTTCATAATCATTCATAGCCATTCTTCCAAATGTCTCTCTAATGTCATGTGCTGCTAGTTTTGGATCAGGATTAGCATCAGGACCTTGTGGATTTACATATATTAGACCCATATGTGAAGCTCCTAATGGCTGTTCTAAATCTCTCTTTCCACTATATCTTTCCACACCTAACATTTCTTTTTCTGAGCCCCAATAAATATCATCCTCTGGTTCCCAGATATCAGTTCTACCGGCTCCAAAACCAAAAGTTTTGAAACCCATAGAGTCTAAA
>MDSW01159782.1_pt1 | contig 17473 bp, 8 predicted proteins | sample 811171 | NCBI WGS metagenome assembly MDSW01 (sample SAMN05326641, study PRJNA326480) | marine metagenome | isolation source: seawater | place: Atlantic Ocean: North West | collected 2012
CGGGCGGCGCCGCCGCCACGGGGGGCGTGGATGCGGCGGGCTCGGCGGGAACCGAGGCACGAGCGACGGAGGCGCCGGCGCGGGGGGAGGGGGCGGCGGGTACTCCAGGACGAAGTCGAAGTCCGACGCCGGCGCCGCGAGGCGCGGGGAGGCGGCCAGAACCGCGAAGAGGAGCGCCGCCCCGGCCCGGGCGCGGAGGCCCCGGGGGGGGCGCGCGGGCGCCGAGCGCCCGCGGCCGTCCCGGGGTGACATCGATTCGCGCTTTTTCGTCGAGCGCGCCGGGGACGTGCCGACCCGATGAGCGGGGCTGGACCGCGCGACGCGCGGACCTATCCGAGCGCGACGGACGCGGACGCGCCGCGCTCGTCCCGTCGCGACGCCGCGTTGATCCGCGTGCGTCCCCGAGGACGCGCGGGTATCGAGCGGGCGGCCGCACGCGCCCGCGCGCCGCGGCGTCTGGGGCCCGCGCGGAGCCGAAGGATCCAGCCACGACGCGCCCTCCGCGACCGATCCAACGTTCGCGAGTGATGGACGGACGACCCGTTGGACGCGTCGTCATCGCCGTAACGGGAGCGCGCGGAGCGTTTCAAGTCGCGTGTCGAGTCGCGTCTCGGCGACGACGACCCTCTTTTGTGTTTTTTGCCCCGCGCGTCTCTCGTCACGCCCGAGCCGCGCCACTCCCGCTCGCGGCGTCGAAGGCGTCGCGGTCGGAGCGCGGCGGCGCATCCGCCGGTCCGCGCGCGCGTGCCGACGCGCTCTCCTCGGGGCGCGCGTCCGCGAGCGCGTCCATTTCCGCGGCCCCCGCGCCGCCGCGTCTGGGACGCGAGGACCGATCCGGCGCGGGCGATCGGTCAAGTCGTTCGGTTTTTCGCCGAGTCGTCGCCCGTTCTGGGACGCCCCGACGCGTCCGGGGGGGGGGCCTCCGCGCCGCCGCGCACGATGGACCGCGCGCGGCAGTTCGCGGCGTTCGTCCCCGACCTCGTCCTCGAGCGCCTCGCGTCCGACCCCGCCGCGCCCGCGACCGCGCGCGAGGACGCCTTCCTCGCCGCGATCCTCTTCGTGGACATCGTCGGCTACGTCCGTCTCTCCGGCGCGACGCACCGCGCCACCGCGCGCCGCGAGCGCCGCGGCGCCGCGGTCGAGCGCCTCGCCACCTCCGCCGCCGCCGCCGCCGACCAGGGGACCTCCGCCTCGCCCCCGTCCCGCTCCGCCGCCTCGCGCTCCTCCGTCGCGGGCCTCGCGGGGGAGAAGATGCGCGACGTCGTGAACGCCACCTTCGCGGGCGTCGTGGACGTCGTCCGCGCGCACGGCGGGGACGTCCTCAAATTCGCGGGGGACGCCATCTTCGCCGCGTGGCCCGTGAAGACCCCCTTAGCGCCGCCGCCCGAACACCACCCGAACGCGTCCGAACGACGTGACGCCCTCTCCGAACACGAACACCGCGCGTCCGAGCTCGGCGAGCAGTGCCTGAGAGCGGTGCAGTGCGCCCTGGAGGTGCGCCGCCGCGAGGAGCGTCGCCGCGCGAGCGCGCCGGCTGATCCGCCGCGCGACCCTCGAGGCGCCCGCGCGCGCGAACGAGAAAAAAAAAAACCAAAAAAACCAAAAAACCCCAACAAACCCTCCGTCCCGACGCTCAAGATGGCGGTGGCGGCGGGGCGCGTGGTGGCCTTCGACGTCGGCGGCGTCGGCGACCGGTGGGAGTTCCTCGCGGCGGGCGAGCCCATGCGGCAGATCGAGCGGTGCGCGGCGCAGGCGAGGCCGGGCGACGTCGTCGTCTCGCGCGAGGCGTACGCGCTCGAGGAGGTGGAGGCGCACGTCGACGTCGGCGCCTTCCCGCACTCGGAGACGTGGTTGAATCACCCGCACGACCCCGCGTCCGACCCCGCGTTCGTCGCGGAAGAGGAGGACGCGTTGTCTTCTGGAGACGCGCCGGGAGACCCGGGCGGAGGGTCCCGAGGCGACGAAGGCGCGGCGAGGAGATTAAAAAAAGGGCCCGAAGGCGACGCGTACGGGGATTTGACCGGGCCGGTCGAGAGGCGTCTTCCTCGAACCGTTCTCCTCCCCCGGAGCCTTTCTCTCCCGACGTTCGTCGTTAACCGTCCCGGGGACGCCCTCTCGCGCTCGTTCACGATGGCGCCGCGCGAACCGCCGGGACCCCGGGACCCGCTCGAGGCCCGCCTGATGGGCGCGTTGTTCGCCGACGACGAAGTGACGAGGCGAGGCGAATCGGCGCTCGGGAGCCTCGGCGACGCCTCCTCGGACGCCTCCTCCGCGTCGTCGCCCGCGTCTCCCGAAGCCGAGGGAGTCGTCGGGCCCTTCGGAGTCGCGTTCGGAGGCGCGTTCGGAGGCGCGTTCGGATCACTTCGGAACCCCACGGACGAACGCGCGTCGGACGATAACCACTCGGGCGCGCCTCTGCTCGCGTTGGGCTTGACCAACGGGTTCGACGGGCGGCGGGTGCGCCGCGCGGTGGCGCCCGCGCGGGGCCTCGACCGCGAGGCTCTGTTCCGCCGCGTGGCCGCGCGCGGGGACGGCCCCGCGCTCGCCGCCGCGCTCGCGAGGTACGTCCCGGAGGCCGCGCGGCGCGTCCTCGACCGACGCGCGGGCCGCGACGCGGCGTCCCGGAGGCGGGAGGCGCGCGCGTCCGTCGCGGACGACGCCGACGCGTCCGCTTCTTCTTCTTCTTCTTCTCCGCCGCCGCCGCCGCCGCCGCCGCCGCGGCTTCTTCCTCCCCTCGACTCGCTCTCGGTCGCGCGGCCGCTCTGGGTCGGCGAGATCCGCCGGTGCGCGGTGGTGTTCGTGCACGTGCGCGGCGTGGACTACCTCCGCGCGGGCGCCGCGGAGGCGGTGCGGGCGGCGGTGCGGTCGGCGCACCGCGTCGTCGCCGAGCGCCGAGGGCACATCCGGCAGATCCTCGCCGAGGAAAAAGGGTCCGCGACGCTCATCGCCGCCTTCGGCCTCCCCGAAGGAGGCGAAGACAACGAGGTGGTCGGTTCGGAGATAGGTGTTTCGGAGAAGAGTTTGGAGGAGGGTTCGAAGGAGGGTTCGTCGGAGCGCGGCGGACGCGAACCGCTCGCGAACCGCTCCGGAAACCGCTCCGAGCCCGCGAACGAACGACGAACCCCCGGGGGCGGGGGCGGGGGCGCGCGCGCGAATCCGAATCGAAACCCGCCGCCGCGGCGATCGCGGTCGCTCAGGAGGACGCTGTCGAGCCTCGGGCGCGCGCCCCGGGTCTCGGACCCGGCGAAGATCGCCGCCGACGCGTTCGCGGCGACGCTCGCCGCCGCGACCATCGCCGCCGCCCCGGGCGATGAACGAGCGGAGGAAGAGGAGACGCCCCCGAAGGCTGAGGCGCCGGCGGGAGATGAAGCTAAAGCAGAAGCTAAAGCCGAAGCTAAAGCAGAAGCCGAAGCCGAAGCCGAAGCAGAAGCCGAAGCCAGAGCCAAAGCCTCACCCTCACCCTCGCCCTCGCCCTCGCCCTCGCCCTCGCCCTGCTCGCTGACACTTCGCGCGGGGGTGTGCACGGGCGACGCGTTCTGCGCCTTGGTCGGGACGCCGGCGCGGTGCGAGTACGCTCTGTACGGCGACGTCGTCAACACCGCCGCTCGGCTCGCGACGCACGAAAAAAACGCAGGCGCGCTGGTGTGCGGCGAGACGAGGGCGCTCTGCGCGGAAACACTCGCGCGAGCCGAGACGAGCCGCCGAGACGAGACGAGCCGCCGAGACGAGACGAGCCGCCGAGACGAGGCGGGCCGCCGAGCCTCGGACTCCTCGGACTCCTCCCCGGTTGCGTTTTCGCGCGCGCCGCTCGAGTTACGCGTGAAAGGACGCGACGGGACCGTCGAGGCGTACGCGGCGGAGGTTCGCGCGGCGCCGCGGCGTCCTTCGAAGACGCCTTCGACGCCTTCGACCGAACGCGTCGACGACTTCGCGCGCGGTTCGGACGCGAGGTCGCGCGAGGGGTCGCGAACCTCCGCGGGGTCCGCTACGTTTTCGTCGTCCGCCTCCTCCGGATCGAGTTCGGGTCGTTCCGGATCGGGACGCGCGAGGGCGAAGGCGTCGGATAATACGTTTTCGTCCGCTCGCGGCGCGAACCGTTCTCGTTCGTCGCCGCCCCTCGCGGTTCGTCTGACGCGCGAGTGCATCGACGCGCTCCCTCCCGACGCGCGCGCGGCGGTGGACGCCGCCGCCGTCCTCGGCGAGCGCTTCGACGCGAGCCTCATACGCGCCACCGTCGAGGACTGGCACGGGGTCGCCGCGGACGCGTCGGACGCGTCGGACGCGGGACGCCGTTTCGGGGCGGCGATCGAATCCGCGGCGGCGGACCTCGCGCGCGCGGGCGTGTTCACGCGCGCGGGGCGGTGGTTGGCGTTCGCGGACGTGCGCTCGCGCGACGCCGCGTACGCGCTCCTCTCGGACGCCGCGCGAAGGCCCGCGCACGCCGCCGCGGCGAAAGCGCTCGAGACGGAAGGGTACCGATACTACGACTCCCGCGCGAAAAAAAAAGGGCGGGACGACGCGCGACGACGCGGTTCGCGCGAAGACAAAAAAAGTTCGCGCGAAGACACGTTTCAGGCGAGACACAATTCGGACGCTTCTTCGGATGAGACGTCTGGGGACGGGTCTGAGGCGTCGGAGGCCGGGTCGCGTCCGAGCTCGAGCCGGTTCAGTTCCCTGGACCGACTCACGACGCTCGCGCGCCACTGGCAACGCGGCGGGGACCCGACGCGCGCGTCCGGAGTCCTCGCGCTCGCCGGCGACGCCAAGGCGGCGGAGGGATCGTTTTCGGAAGCCGCCGCGTGGTACTCGGCGGCGGCGGCGACGCTTCGCGCGAGTTTCAAAGAAGGCGTCGTCTCTTTCGAGACGCGAAGAAGCGGCGCCGCCGAGGGAGTTGTCGTTCTCGAGACCCCGCGAACGCGCGTCCTCGCGCTCGCCGAGTGGACCGTGCTCGAGTCGGAGGCGCGCCTGCGCGCGGGGGAGTCGAGCGCGGCGGAGAAGCGCGCGAGGGACGCGGTGGAACTGACGCGCGTCCTCCTCGCGCGCGACGACGCCCTAGCGCCGCTGGACGTCCTCGAGCGCGCGTTACGAAACGCTCGGAAACGCCTTCTCGGCCTATTGTATCAGTATCATCCGGGGGGCGGCGGCGCCGCCGGAGCCGCCGCCGCGCTCTGGAGCGTCGTCTCGCGATGTTTCGGAAGCCGTCGCCGCCGCGAGAAGGGTCCCGAGATCGAACAAGACCCGCGCGCGGCGGCCCCGAGCGTGAACGCGGGCGAAGGCGCCGGCGAAGACGCGTCGCGGCGCGAGGAGACGGCGCTTTCGTTCTCAAGCGTCGTTCCGGCGTTCTCGCACCGGCGGCGGGAGGCTCCGTCCGACTCGGGCGCTCCGTCCGCTCCGTCCGCTCCGTCCGACGTCGCGCTTCTCGCCGTCCGCGCGCGAGAGCTCGTGTTCCTCTCCGGCCGCCGCCGCCGGGACGCCCTCGCGTGGCGCCGCGCCGCGAAACGCTTCGCGGAGAGGGACGGGCGCGCGAGGGAGAATCATCCCGAGGAAGCGGCGTTCTTCGAGGCGCACGCGAGGCGCGCGGCGGAGGGCGCGGCGAAGGCGCGACGAGGGGATGCGATGAAAACCCCGCGCGAAGACGGAGACGAGGGCCGAACGAAGAGAAGGTGTCTTTTTTACTGAAGGCGAAGCGCTTCGTATGATTTATACGGCGGTGGACTATCATATTTCTTCGAGCGTCGCGTCTCTCGAGCTCGCTCGAGTTTTTCTGCTCGGACCCACGAACGACTACTGCAGCGGGTCGTCCAGGCTCGAGGCGCGCATGCCTTCGTAGTCCATCGTCGGCGGCGGCACCGGCCCGAACTCGTCGAACGGGGTCTCGAAGTAGCCCATGATCTTGGGGGTCCTGTTTCTCAGCACGGGCACCTCCGCCCACCCCAGCCACCGCCTGATTCGCGTCAGGCACTTCTCCGCCGCGCTCTGCCCGGGGATCTCGAGCGTCCTCGGGGAGATGATGGGCGGCGGCATAGCGCCCCCCCCCACCCGGTCGAACGCGCCGCTCCCCCGAACCGTCGCGCGGACCTCGCACACCGCGTCGTCCTCGCCCCTCGCCAAAAATTCCAGGACGATTGTTTTGTCGCCTCCGACGACCGCCCGCAGGTACCCGGCGTCGTCGCTTCGGAGCTCCACGTCGCCGCCGTTGGCGATCACCGCGCGCTCGATGGCGTCCAGGGCGTCCGCGGTGCCGTAGACGTCGCGCCCGAACTCCCACGGCGCGGCGAAGTACGGCGGGCGGTCGTCGAAGGTGGAGCGGCAGGACTCGCGGGGGAAGCCCTCGCACCGGCCCAACGTGCCGTCCACCGCGCCCTCGCAGCTGGAGCACGAGGGGTCTAGGGCGGGTTGGGGCGGGGGCGACGACGACGACGACGAGGCGGGGGAGGGGGGGGGAGCGAGCGCGGGCGCCGCGAGGAGGACCGTCGCGGCGGCGGCGGTCAGCATCGCGCGGCGAGAGCGCGGGGGGGGAGGTGGAGGTGGAGCGGGGGGGGGCGGCGGAGCTCTTCTCTTCGGATGCGCGTCGACGCCGCGGCGGGTGCCCACTGCTGGTACTTCCCCGCCGGGGCGGGGACCGCGGCGCGCGAGCGTCTCCGCGAGGAGGGCGTGGCGCGCGAGCGCGGCGGCGGCCATCGCGCGGAGGCGTCGGCGCGCGGTCGAGGGGAGTGGGGTCGGCGACGCGCGACGCTCGGGGTCGCCGACGCCGGCGCGCGCAGTCGTCCGCCGCGTTGCTGGGAGTGGGGCACTCGCCGTCGTCCAGGTCGTCGTCCTCATCGATAAAAATTGACGAGGGTTTCGTCTGGTTTTCTCGGCACGATCCGTCTCGTCCCGCCCGGCGGCACTTCGCGCGTCGCGCCCCTCGCGGTTCGCGTCGGCCGCGCGTCTTTCCCCGCGTCTTTCCCCGCCGCGATGCCTCTCGAGCCGGTCGAGGTGGCGTACTGCTCCGCGTGCTCCTGCCCTCCGGAGTACTGCGAGTACGCCGGGTGCAAGCGAGCGAAGCTGGAGGAGCAGATGGCGAAGGCGAGCGTCGGGGACGGCGGGGACGGGGCGGGTTCGGGCGGCGGCGCGGACGGCGCGCCCGCGGCGGCTCCCGCGGAGGAGCAAGGGGGGAAGCCCGCGTCGGACAAGAAGAAGAAGGCCAAGGCGAAGGGCCTGACGATCACGCGCACGAGCAGGAACAAGAAGAAGACCATCACGAACGTCGCGGGGTTGGAGCACTTCGCGGATGCGATCAAGGACGTCAAGGAGGCGAGCAAGATGCTCGGGAAGAAGTTCGCGTGCGGCGCGAGCGTGACGAAGGGCGCGACGGGGAAGGACGAGATCGACATCCAGGGCGATTTCAGCCACGAGGTGGCGGCGTTCATCGCTGAGAAGTTCGGCGTCGACCCGGAGATGATCAAGCTCGTGGACAAGGGCAAGTGAAGCGGACCGGAAGACGCGCAGGAAGACGATCGTACGATCGCCGAGAGGTGTGTACGTCGGGCGAAAGGAAACGTCCAAGTCTTAAAAAACCCGCCGGCTTCGGCTTCGTCCTCGATACCCCCCCCCCCACCCCGCTCATCAATCATCAGTACCCCGCGCTCTTATCCACGAGGTTCCACACCGGGGGTTCCTCCTTCTCCCTCCCATCCTTTCCATCCTTCCCCCCCGCGTACGCCTCGAGGTGTTTCTCGAAGGTGGCGAAGGAGAGCTCGTAATAATCCTCGGTGAGGTCGGCGCAGTGAAAGGACAGCAATGCCTTCTCCTCCAGGTCGTACAGCGCGTGTCCCTCCGGCAGAGGCTCCGTCGCCGTCACGTCCAGCGCGGCGCCCTTGATCCGCCCTTCCCTCAGCGCCTCGATCAGCGCCTCCTCGTCCACGACCGCGCCCCTCCCCACGTTCACGAGCGTCGCGTTCGGCTTCATCGCGGCGATGACGTCGCGCGAAAACATCCCCTCCGTCTCGCGCGTGTGCGGCAGCGCGAGGACGACGAAATCGCCCTCCGCGGCGACGCGTCTAATCTCCCCCAGCGCCGCCATCTCGTCGACCATCTCGTCCCCCTCCTTATACCGCTCCGGGTTCCTGCGCAGAGCGACGACGCGCATGCCGAACGCCTTGGCGCGGACGGCGACGGCGCGGCCGATGTCGCCGTAGCCGACGATCGCGCACGTCTTCCCGCTCAACGCGCCGACGCTTTCGCGCATCCATCGCCCCTCGCGATGCGCGTCGCGCATCCGAGCCACCTTCTTCGCGAACCACATCATCCCGAACAGCGCCCACTCGCCGAGGCTGGACGAGAAGGCGCCCCTGGCGTTGGTCAGAGGCGCGGGGTGCGTTTTCACCGTCGGCGCGCCGGCGAGGATGTGCTCGACGCCCGCGGAGCCCGAGTGGATCCAAGCCACCCTGGACCCGACGGGCTCGAGGAGGATCCGGTCCAAAACCTTCGCGTCGCCGAACCACCACAGCACCGCCGCGGGATCGTCGCCCGAGCCCGAGCCGGGGTCGGCCAGCGCGTCGCTCGGGAAATCCTCGAGCGCGCACCCGAGGTGGAGTCGGAACGATCGGCCGTTCGAGGACGCGGCCTCGACCGACGCTTTGAGGGCCTGAACCACCGGGTCGGTCAGGAGCTCGGGCTTGGTGACGGCGAAGACGGTCGTCACGCTCCCGCGCGGCGGGACGGGGATGGGGGGATGCGACGAGGAGGACGACGCGCGGGCGGTGGGGCCCCGGGCGTCGCCGTCACCCGCGGCGGAGGTCGAGGGCATCGGGCGCGACGCGCTGCGCGGGGGCGCGAGGCGGCGCGTTCGCGCGTGGGGGGGGAGGCCGAGACCGGGACCCCGCGACGAGGGGGACGCGGTCGCGCGGGGGTGGTGGAGCGACGCGAACGCGGCGACGACGCGCGGCGGGCGGTCGTTGTGGATATTCGTCCGGGAATAAGACGAGGCGGCACCGCCGACGGAGGAACGCGGGGGCGCGCGGATCGAACGCGCGGCGGAGGCGAGGCGGGCGACGAGACGCGCGCCGCGGAGCATCGGCGCGGATCGAGAGGCGCGCGACGAGCACTGCGCGAGCGAGCGGGGAGGACGACGAGCGCTCTCGACCCCGGGCGCGAATCTCGTCCCGGGCGGCTCTACTTCTTGTCGTCACGTCCGAAATAACGATATCTTCATCGGCTTTTCGGGTTCTTCCAGAACTATCACATCTCGGGGTCGGTCGTCTGTCGCTCTCGGGTATCATCACCCGTCCCTCACTTCCCTCCTCCCCCTCCCCTCCTGACGCTCTTGTAATTGGTCGGCGGCGTCCTCGGTATCTCCGGCATAACCTTCCTCACCACCCCCACGCCCTTCGTGCGCCCCTCCCGAAAAATCACCCGCGTCCCGACTTTCACCCACTCCGGCCTGTGGTTCCACTCGAAGGTCACCGTCGCGCGGTCGCCCATGCGAAGCACCTCGCGCCCCCCCTCCATGCGAACGATCCGCGCGCACTGCCGAACCGTCAGGCAGTGCAGGATGGGCGCGTACCCCACCTTGAGCGTCGTCGGGTGGCTCAGGATGACCACCTCCGCCTGGAACTGCCAGCACGCCCGCGGCTCGAGCGACGGCGAGCACAGGATCATCCCCTTGCGCACGTCCGACTTGTGCAGCGCGTCCTTACCCTTCGCCTTGAGCGCCCAAGACCCGCTCGCGCCGCACCGAACCTCGTCCACCGCCACGCGCTTGTTCATGCAGCTCTTGACGGTGACGGGAACGAACTCGCCGAGGCCGTTCGGGCCAAGGAGCAGGTCGTCCTTGGTCGAGATCGCGCCGGAGACGACCAATCCCGCAACCACCGTGCCGATGCCGGGCACGGAGAAGGACTCGTCCAGATGCACCAACGCCCCAGGGCCGCCCGGCTGCTGCTCTTTGGAGGATCCCGATCCCCCTCGGTCGCCCGAGAGGAAGCTCCGCCGGCTCGGGAGGTGGTTCAGGAACGCGCGGACCAGGTCGAGGCCCTCGCCGGTGACGCACGAGACCTGGAAGATGGGCGTGACGACGCCTCCCGCGACGGCGGCGACGCACGTCATGACGTCCCTTTGGGTCTTGGCGACCAAAGGTTTCTTCGACTTTTTCAGAAGCGCCATGAGCGCCGCGATCGTCGCCTCTCGGTTCTCGTCGCTCGCCATGTCGATCTTGGTGACGACGACGAAGAAGGGCACCTTCAGCCCGAGCACGATGGACAGGTGTTCCCTCGTCATGCCGACGACGCCGCCGCGGTTGGCGTCCACGCACATCATCCCGAAATCGGGCTGGCACCCCGAAACCCCGTGCATCGTCGTCCGGAGGTACCGCTCGTGACCCGCGAGGTCGCTGAAGTGCACCACCTTGGCGCTCGCGTTGACGATCTGGTCCCACCGCAGCTGGTGCGCCTCCCGCACGTCCGGGTCCGCGTAGTTCACCACCTGGCCGTCGGGCGCGAAGCCGACGATCTGCTGAGAGACGGCGCTCGTGCGACCGGAATCGAGCTCGTGCTTGTGACGAAACACGCCGCCGCGCGCCAACCCTCGGCCGTTGTCGAGGCCGCCGCGGGTCAACACGCCGAGCATCGTGCTCTTGCCGCTGTCCACGTTCCCGAGGGTGACCACGCGGATCTCCTTGTGCTGCTTCGCGGAGACCCTCGCGCGTATCAGGCACGTCGCGCACCTCCGTCGCGCACCGGAGGAGGAGGGGACGACGCGCTCGACGGCGACGGTGCAGTCGCAGTCGATGGCGTCCGCCATCTTCGTCAGCGTCGCCAGAGACTCCGCGAAACTCGCGTCGTCCAGGCCGATCGCCTCGCCGTCGTCGTCCACGCCGAGCTCGTAGAGCGCCTCGCCGTCGCCCTCGGCGAAGCAGCGCCACTTGAGCTGCGTGACGAGCTCCTCGAAACGATCCGCGCTCACGCCCAAGAGCTGGCGCTTGTACTCGTGGTTGCCATCCTCGCGCTCGGGGGCCAGGGCGATGGAATTGACCGCCTCGACCAAGTCCCCCCCGAGGGCGGAAGAGCTCGACGCCGACGCCTCGGGGGCGAGGCGCACCGCGGAGGCCATCGCGGGCCGCGTCGGGCGACGCCCGAGAGGGGCGCGGGGAGAACGCGCGCGAGGGATTGGCGTCGCCCGAGACGACGTGGACGCACCTAGGGTGACGCTGCAGGTTTTCGGGGTGACGAGGGTTGGACGATGACGAGGTCGTCGCGCGCGGGCGGCAGCAAATTCATCATCGTCCGCGACATCACTGGGGGCGTTCGGCCGTTTCGTTCGCGTCCAGACGAGACAGTTCGCCTTCTGGATGAAAACCATTTTTGAGCGCGTCCTTCGTCAGTCGAGATCGTACACGTCGTCCCCGTCCGTCCCGAGCGCGTCCACGCCCGCGTTCTGCCCCCCCCCTCGCGCGCCCGATCCCCCCGCACCCCCCGCGCCCTCCTCGCCGCCGAGGCTCGCCGCCTCGAGCGCCGACGCCGCCGCGGAGACGAAGGACGCGCGTCGCGCGTCCTCCTCATCCGGAGAACGCCCCGCGCCGAGCGAAGCCGCCAGAAGCGTCCCCGCGCCCGTCCCCGTCCCCGCGCCCGCGCCCGTCCCGGGGGGTTCATCCCCGTCGGGATGGGGGTTCATCCCCGTCGTCTCCTCGTCGTTTTCTTCTCCCTCCACCTTCTCCCCGGGTCGCCGCCAGGGCCCCGCCTCGATCGCCTCCGCGAGCGCGCGCGCCTCGCGCTCCTCCGCCTCCGTCTCGGCGGCGCGGAACGATCTCGTCGCCGCCTCGAGCGCCTCCTCGCGCCGCCCCAGGCGCCACAGAGCCTGCGCGCGCCGGAAGTTCGCCTTCACGTGGCTCGGCGCGAGCTCGAGCGCGCTGTTGCAGTCCATCAGCGCCGCCTTCGCGTGAAGCGTGGACGCGACGGACGCGACGGACGAGGAGACGGAGGAGGAGGTTCCCGAGGTTCCCTCTACGCCCGCGAGAAGGCGCTCGTCTCCTAAATCCGCGTCGCCCAGAAGCCCGCGGGTATCCCTCGCCTCGCTCCCGCCGCTCGGCGTCGCGCCGCGCGCCAGGTACGCCGCCGCGCGGTTACAGTGGTACGTCGCGCGGCGAGGCTGTTCGGTCACGAGCCGTCGGTACGACACAGGCGCGTCCAGCGCGGCGGAGTACGCGTCGACGGCGTCGTCGAACCGGCGGCGCCGAAACGCGTCGTTGCCCTTTCGCTTATACGCCTCGCCGGCGTCCACGGAGGCGTCGTCCGCGGAGGCGTCGTCCGAAGCGTCGATCGTCGTCGGGTCGGATTCTTTTTTGCCGCGACCCGATCCGTCTTCGACCGAACCCGCGCGCCCTTCGACCGAACCCACAACGGCGCGCCCTTCGACCGACCCCGCGACGTCCGTCGCGTCGTCTCCGTCGCTCGCCCCCTCGAAGCGCGCGAAGTCGTCGCGGAGCCTCCCGGCGAGGCTTCTCTCCTCCTCCGACGCGTCCGCCGCGTCGCGCCTGGACCACTCGTCCAGGATGGCGAGGACATCCGGGCCCAGGCGCAGGACGTTCCCGCGCGAGTGCCTGCGCCTGAGCCAGGAGACGTAGAAGGCGAAGACGTGCAGGCACTGGAACGCGCCGCCCGGGTAGGAGTGCTCGCGGTTGTCGAGGAGCTTTCTAGCGACGGGCCCGGACGCGAGCTCGAGCATGGCGCGGTGCGCGGCTTCGTCCGAGGTGTTCGGCCTCGGCGCCTCGTGCCACGGGAACGCGTCCTCGCTCGTCGCGCGGTGGAACACGTCCACGGCCTGGCCGCGGATTCGGAGGTCGGCGTGGTCGAACATCCCCACCAGAGATCTCAGGCCCCCGGCGACGATGAACGGCTGGAGGAACCGCCAATCGTTCGCGTGCGCGAGGTAGAGCAGACCGAGGTACGCCACCTGGGTCTTCCACGCGGGGTGGTCCGCCGGCGCGCCCGGGGGCGGGCCGGCGATGAGCGCGGGGTACAGCGCCGCGTCGCGCGCGTCCGGCCAGTACAGCATCTGACGCACGCGGTCCTCGGTCGCGGTCTCGCGCACCACCGCCTCCGTCTCGCGAACCGGGGGCTTAGCGCGCTGCCGCCGGAGACCCGCGTGGAGCTCGCGCGTCACCTCCGGGGGGGCGCCGGGGGCGATCGACGCGGCGAGGAACGCCTCGAAGCGCGCGTCGCCGGGGTCGACGACGTGGGCGGAGGAGGAAGGGGGAGGGGACGCCATCGCGCGCGCGACGAGGCGGGCGCGAGGCGCGCGCGGTCAACAGATCGCGAACACGAACGTTCGTCCGAGAGAAGGTCGAAATCGAATTCGGCGCGGTGGACGCGTGATGATGACGATTTGGACTGCTGCACGCGTCTCATCATCAAGGTGCCGACTTCGACGCACGCCCACTCGGCGGATCACGCGCGCGGCGGAGATCTCTCGCGAGTCTCCGCCACCCCGCCACGTCGCGCCGCTCGAGCCTCGCGTGTTCACGCGTCCTCCCGTCGCGCCGCGCGTCGTCACTCCCGCGGGCGCGCCCGCGCCTGGACGATACGGTCTTCGGCGCATGCGCGCGGCTTCGTCCTCGACGCGCGTCGTCGCCCTCCCCACTCCCGCGCCTCGCCGCTCCCGTCCTCCTCGCCCGCGCCCTCGCGTCTCTCGACGCGGCGCGTCCTCGTCGGACCCGCCGATCCGCGCCGATGCGGACGCGTCGTCGAACCCGTACGACGTGCTCGGCCTGGACGTGACCGCGAGCACGCGCGCGGTGCGCGCGGCGTTCCGCGCCAGGGCGAAGGACGCGCACCCCGACCGCGGCGGGAGCGCGGAGGCGTTCGACGCCCTCGCCAGGGCGCACGAGCTCCTCGTCGACGATCGCAGACGCGCCGAGCTCGACGCCGAATTGCTCGATCAACCCGCGGGCTCGTTCGCGCTGGAGGAGCTCCGCTGGAGCCGCGAGCTCGCGCGCCTGGAGGAGGAGGAGGACGCCGGCGAGGTTCGCGGCGCGGACGCGGTGTTAGCGAGCGCGCGCGCGTACGCCGCGGCGGAGCGCGCGCTGGAGACGATCGCGGCGAAGAAGAAGAAGGCGGCGGACGCCGCGGCGCGGGACGCGAAGCAGGCCAAGCTCGACGCCGCAAACGCCAGACGCCTCGAGATCCACGCCCGCGTCGCCGCCGACGCCACCCTCAGGGGCGACGACGTGCGCGTCGTCCTCGAGGTGACGCGCGACATGCTCGAATCCATGGAGGATGAGGATTCGGCCGAGGGAGTCGAGGGAGATTCGGCGACGTCCGACGCGGCGTCGGGAACGCGAGGCCTCGGTTCATCGTCCTCCGCGAGAGAGGCCTCGGCCTCGATCAATCGTCGCAGAGCGCTGGCGATCGAGGCGGAGGCGGAGGCGACGTGCCCCAAGTGCGGCGGGGGGGGGGAGAAGGAGGGCCACTGGACGCTCGCGATCGATAAGCTGTGCCCGCGGTGCGACGGCGCGGGGCGGGTGGCGGTGACGCGACGCGCGGAGGTCTACGTGCGCCCGAACGCGGCGGACGGCGAGGTGGTGACCGTGGCGGGTCGCGGAGGCGGCGGGTTCGCGAAGCAGGTGAACGCGCTGGGGGGCATGACCGAGCCGGGGCCGTGCGGCGACCTCCTCGTCGAGATCGCCATCTTGAGAGAGGGCGAGACGACGAGGAAGGGCACGAGCGCGAGCGGAAAAGCGCGCGTCATCAGTCAGTGACCCTGGGGTGATGTGATGGTACGCGGCGAGGCGGTGTGCCTCCTACGCGAGAGTCCCGCGCGACGATGAACGACTCGTATCGTACCACCTTCAGGTCGTGAATGAATTAAACCTTAGTCTACTCGCTCTCGCGACTATTTGCTCTCGTCTGCTCGACGCCGTCTCATCGCTCGCGGCGCACCGGGAAGTCGACGCCCGCCTCGGCGCCGTCCTTCCGCCGCCACGCCGCGAGCGGCGACGCCGCCCCGAGCGTCGCGGCGACCGCGCGGCGGTACCCCGAAGCCTCCTCCTTCAACCGAGCGTACGAATACGAAGCGGACCCGCGGTCCCCCTCCGACGGACGCGGACGAAAATAATGAACGACCGCCCGGGGATCGTCTAATGAATCTCCCCCCAAAGCCGCCGCCTCCGCCCCTTCTCGCGTTTTTTCGTCGTCTCTTCCTCCCCCGCGCGCGCTCGCACTCCGGCGGGCTCGCTCGGTCCGGCGCTCGGCCGCTCGCGCGATCGCGTCGCGGACGTCCATGAACCCCGCCGCGAGCGCCGCGCGGCTCAGCCGACTCGCTGCCTTCCGACGCGTCTCGGCGTCGGACAAAGATTTTCGCGTGAACCCCGCGCGAAGCCCCGTCGCGCCGAGCACGACCTCCGCGCGCGGCGACGAGGGCGCGAACGCGAACGGCACCGCCTCACGTCGACCCTCGTCCTCGTCCTCGAACCAGTTGAGGGAGGCGGCGCACGCGACCCACCCGCGCGCGGTTCCCGCGTCGCTGCTGAGCTCCGGCGGCGGAGGCGGCGCCGTGAACAGCGCGGGCGGCGCGAACGTCGCGTAGGGCGGCGAGAGCGCCGCCGACGCGTGCGCCGCCGCCGCGCGGAGAACCAACGCGCGGCGAAGCGCCGACGCGTGCGGAGCCGACGCGGCGGAGGCGGCGGCGGCGGCGGCGGCGGAGTCGGAGCCGGAGCCGACGCGGATCACGCCGGCGGCGAACGCGCCTTCTTCTTTTTCTCCTCCGGCGGCGAAAACGCCTTCTTCTCCTCCGCCTTCTTCTTCTCCTCCGCCTCCTCCGACCGCGATCCCCCCCCCTCCCTCCTCGCCCTCGGGCCCTCCTCTTCCTTCGGGCCTGGCGGCGGTCACGGAGGCGAGCCTCACGGGTTCGGCGAGGAGGTTCGTGAGTGGTCCGCCCTGCGCGCCGACGAGGACCCAGCGACAGATCTTATCGCTGCAGCTCATGCACGCCGTCTCCGCGCCTCGGCCGGGCTTAAGCCGCGCCGCGCCGAGCGCCTGTGCCGAGGCCCCGGCCTCGGGGTCCGCGCGAGGAGGGACGCCGCCGGTCGTCGGGGAGGGGGGGTCGAGTTTCTTGGCGCCGGTCCAGCCCGCGCCGCCGCCCGCCGCGCCCGTCGTCTTGGCGCGCTTCGAGGGGTTCGCGCGCGTCGTCGTCGTCGTCGTCGCGCCGGGGGGGACGACGGAGGGCGCGCCGAGGTGGTCGCTCCCGCCGCCTCCCGGCGGCGGCGCCGGCGCGAAGACGGAGGCGTCGCCGCACGGGGACTGCGTCGCGTACATGTGCACGCGCACGCCCGCGCGGAGGCGAACGGGGGGCGCGCCGGGGGAGGACGGCGGGGGGTCGATCCACTCGAACACGCCGACGGGCGGGGAGGAGGACGGGGGTGGGGCCGCGGCGGCGTCGGGGGCGTCGTCGCTCGTGACGTCGCGCGCGAGGCGGTGGAGCTCGCGGTGGAAGAAGCGCACGAGCGCGCGCCTGGCGACGATCTCCGCGTGCGTGTCCGCGAGCGCCTCCCCGCGAGCGCACCGGGAGTGCGCGGGGAGGCACTTCGTGCCCGTGCCGAGGGCGACGACGCGCGGGGGCGCCGAGGGATCGCGATCGTCCGTCAGCGCGAAACCGGCGAGGAGGGTGTACTCCCCGGCCTGGGGCTTGCCGTTCTTCGGCAGCGACGCGTACCGCCGGAGCACCGCGGCGGCGACCGCGGCGGCGACGGGCTCCGACGCCGCCATCGCGCCGCGCCGCGCGCGCGCGGAGAGGGAGTCGAAGACGACGAAAACGCGCGTTATTAGTTTTCGCGCGTATCGAAGCCTGCTGACGGAGCGATAGTGACGACGAACCCAACGGCATTTCACATTACAGTGCTTTTAGTCTGAATAAAACGATCGCGTCGTTTTTTGCCTCGTCAGCCGGGTAAGAAGAGCAAAAGCGCACCCCTCCATCGCGCGCGCCGCGCACTCGTCGGAACGCGCGCGCGACCCGCGCGGTTCCCTGCCTCACCGCGCGCGCGACGTCCCGGACGCCGAACGCGCTCGACCCGCCTCCCCCGCGTCCGCACGCACCTCACCATGTTCGCGACGGGTCGTCCGTCGCTCTCGCCCTCGTCGTTCGCCGGGGCCCCCGCGCGTCATCATCGTCATCGGCTCCGCGCGCCCTCGCCCTCGCGCCGAGGCCGCGCCGTCGCCCCGGTCGCGTTCTTCCCGACGATGGTCCCGAACCCGGCGTACGACTGGGGTGCGTCCGCGCGCCGCGCGTCGCCGTCTCCCGGCGCCTCCCACTCGCGCGCCCCGATCGACGACGCCCGGACGACGACGACTCGCGAACGAACCAACCCTCGGATCGACCGACGCGAGAGCACTTATTCGCGACGAGACGATGAAAAGACCTCGGGACCCTCGGGGCCCTCGACGAAGCCGCCGCCCTCGCGCTGACCCTCATCACCCTCGACCCCCCCCCCCCTTCCCCC
>MDSW01107772.1_pt1 | contig 17470 bp, 19 predicted proteins | sample 811171 | NCBI WGS metagenome assembly MDSW01 (sample SAMN05326641, study PRJNA326480) | marine metagenome | isolation source: seawater | place: Atlantic Ocean: North West | collected 2012
GTCGGTTTACAAAACGACGCCTGGATGTCAGAAACTACGACCAAATCAGGCCACTCCGATCAGTAATTTTTTCTTAGCAGGTGATTACACGATGCAGCGCTATCTCGCATCCATGGAAGGGGCTGTCCTCAGCGGCAAGTTGTGTGCTGAAGTTGTGGATCATTCCATTGCTGCAGCCTGAGCCATGGCGGGGATGTCTGCGGAACTCACTGCAGCCTTTGAAGACTGCCGTCGCGAGACCGCTGAATGGGCCAAGACCTTCTATATCGGCACATTGCTGTTGCCACCTGAGAAAAGGCGTGCAATCTGGGCGATTTACGTCTGGTGCCGTCGCACGGATGAATTGATGGACAGCCCAGAGGCTCAGTCCAGATCGGTTGATGAACTTGCAGAGCGATTAAATCAATGGGAGCAAAAAACCCGTGCGATGTTCAGCGGCAGGGTTGATGATCGGCTCGACGCAGTGATGGTCCATACCTTAGAGAAATTTCCTCAAGGAATTCAGCCCTACCTCGACATGATCGAGGGGCAACGCATGGATCTCACTTGGACGCGTTATCCGCGCTTTGAGGATCTCAAGCTTTATTGCTACCGCGTTGCAGGAACAGTCGGTTTGATGACCCAGGGGGTGATGGGTGTGGATGGGGCTTACACATCAGCCCCTTGGAGCGCCTGTCCTGACACCTCAGATGCAGCAGTTGCTCTGGGAATTGCCAATCAACTCACCAACATTTTGAGGGATGTTGGTGAAGATCGAGGCCGCGGCAGGATTTATCTCCCCTTGGAGGATCTTGAACGCTTTGGTTATTCAGAAGAGGATCTCATGGCTGGTCGTCTGAACAATGCCTGGCGGTCGCTCATGAGTTTTCAACTTCAACGAGCTCGCGATTGGTTTGATCGATCTGAAAGTGGAGTGCGTTGGCTCTCCAGAGATGCGCGTTGGCCAGTCTGGACTTCACTACGGCTTTACAAACGCATCCTTGATGCCATCGAACAAATTGACTACGACGTCTTCAATCAACGAGCTTATGTCAGCAAAATTGCCAAAATTGCTGACCTGCCCCGTTCGTTTCTTCTGGCGCAGGCCCGTTGAATGAAAGAGGGTTCATTTCCTCCTCAAAAACTTAAACAGCAGTTTTTTGGTTGCTCAGCAAATCTTTTAATTTGGAGAGCTCACCCGCCCAGCGTGGATCAGGTGCTGGTTCTTCTGGAGCATCGCTATGGACGACCTTGTTGGCCGCTCTGCGGGAGGCTTGAGGTTGTCCACTGTTTCCAGCTCCGCCGCGACGATTGCCAGAATTGTTTTCACGGCGCTCAGAACGTTCCACCCTGAGTGAATTGCCGCCAAACTCTTTGCCGTTCAGCTGTTCGATCAGGGCATCCGCAAGCTTGGGATCGTCGACATTGGCGAAGCCAAATCCCCTGCAACTGCCTGTTTCACGGTCCAGAACCGGCTTGAAGCGGATCCCTTCCCCGACACTCTTCAACAGAGCATCCAGCTCCTGATCGTCAAAGGATTGCGGCAAATTGCCGATGTAAAGGCGGATGCTCATGAAAGAAATTGAGTGTGATCTGTCGGTGTCGGACCGTTATCGTTGACACATAGAGAGTTAATCACAGCAAGTCGCTTTGGAGGGAAAACCAACGCTTCGCTTCCGTGATTGCCGATGCATGTCCATTCACACGACCGAATGCTCGTTCGTGGCGAAGGTGATGAAGCAATCGGCCGAGAACGGGTCCTGGAGACAGCCCTAGTGCATTTTGCAACATGGATCCATCGACGGGTGAGGTGGGATGAAAAAGCGGATCACTGGGGTTGCGCCAGCGAGTGAGCCATGTCCGTCCAATCTCTTGAGGCAGATGCAAGATGAGAGCGGGTAAATCCTCGTCCAGCTCTAGGTGGAGTTGAACACGCTGTACTTCTGTGAGCCTGTCTTGCTGGCCGCTGACGAGTTGGATCCAATGGCGTAGGCGACGGCAACGCCGTTGCAACTGACGACTCGCGCGCAATTGTTCTAGACCTGAATCACTGCTCAGGTGAATCCAACGCGCCAGTGGGAGAGCCAGAGCGCGTTCGTCGTCTGTCATTCCGAAAGTCTCAGAAAGACGAGGTGGCGACCGATGTAATTCTGTATTGCCCTCGAGGTTGTTCCAGGGTTTCAGCAATTCCAGCTCGAGAAGGACGGACCACACGTTGTCGAAATGATCAGCCGTCACAAGGCGTTGCAATTCATTGAGGATTCGTTCGGGGGCGACGTCCGTCAATCGAGTTCGATGGGTTTTGATCCAGACCGCTGTTTGTTGGTCGAGGTCCAGTGGGATTTCGGCAAGCAATCGCAGACCCCTTAGCAGCCGCAATGGATCGTCGGTGAGATTGCGCTCGCTAACAGCAACGAGTTGCCCCCGCTCTAGATCTTCTTGCCCTCCTGTTGGATCAATCAGAGCTCCGGCTGGTCGCAGTGGCAAAGCGATGGCATTGAGCCGGAAGTCACGGCGCCAGAGATCGTCATCAATGGACTCACCATCGCAACGGGCTAGGTCGATGGTCCACCCATTGATGACCAACCTGGCAATGTCACGTTGTTCATCGAGGACAACCGAGCTTCCTCCCAGCGTTCCAGCAAGACTTTGGCTGAGAGCAAGAGCTCCGTTGGGCACTACCAGATCGAGATCTGGTTTTTTGTTGAGGCGCCCCAGCAGTGCATCACGGACGGCTCCTCCCACCAGTGCAGTGCCATTCGGTAGAGCTGTGAGTGGAATAGGCCAGTGCTGCGGGGCCAATTCACGCCAAAGGTCGGCAGTCTTGGCGTCAGGTTTCAGAATGTTGTCCGATACGGCGTGTGGAGGCATGTGCATCTGCGTTGACTGCCGCTGGGTCGACCGCTGTCAGGCCTATCACGCAGTTGAGCGGCAGCACGGCGTCATTCATCTTTGCGAGACGCCTGACATTCAACCCAGATCTCCGCGGATTCATGTGTCTGTGATGGATTTGCCGGGTGGGGGTGCCGGTGTGGAGTGGGACGTGCGTGGCTGCGATAGCTTTTTATCCGATCCAGGACGATGGCAGCGTCTGCGCCCCGGTGAGGAGCTGCCCGGATGAGTCGGACCCCATTGCTGTTGGCTTTGCACAGCACGTCGCAAGATTTTGGCGTCGCGGTGCTGGATCCGCTTCGCTGTGATCATGGCGTTTTAAAGATGGTGTTCCCCGACGGCCGTGGTTTATCGAACAGTTTGATCTCCAGGATTGATGCTCTGCTCGACAAGGAGAGATGGATGGGTCTGGAGGGTTTGGCGGTGGCGACGGGGCCCGGCGGCTTTACCGGCACCCGTCTCTCAGTGGTCTTGGCCAGGAGCTTGGCGCAGCAATTGGGATGCCCGTTACTGGGTGTTAGCAGTTATGCCTTGATGGCGGCTCGGTTGGCATGCCAGCTTCCTCCAGCCTCGGAACCGTTTTGGATTCGTCGCGACCTACCGCGACGGGGACAGGTGGTGGGCTGCTATCGCGTTCAGGCTGATCAGGTGGAGGAGCTTGAACGACCCCAGCTTCAGGCGAGTGATTGCAGCCTTGGTCCTCGGGTTGTGATGGCCGAGGACGATGTGGATAAGGATGTGGCGCGTCTCTTGCAGTTGTTGCGCGATGCGTTGGCTCGAGGCGAGCACTGCCCGTGGCAGAGCGTTCTTCCGATTTATCCCACATCACCAGTGGGACCGGTCTAATGGCTGGATTGAGGGCTGGATTGCTCCTTGGTGGTGGTTTGCTGGTTTGGATGTGCAGCACCGGCCCATTGGCGCCTTATCGCCAGGCGATCCTCGATCGCAGTGCACCTCAGATGGTGTTGGTCTTGGGTGGTGATGTTGAGCGTGAACGCATGGGAGCCAGGTTGGCTCGGGAGCTCAAGCTTCCCTTGCTGGTGAGTGGTGGAAGCAACCCCGAATACGCCAATTGGTTGGTGGAAGAGGAAGGTCTGCCTCAGGAGCGAGTGCAGCTGGATTACAGAGCACGTGACACTTTGGGCAATTTCACCTCGCTGGTTGATGACTTAAAAACTCGTGGGATCCGTCACGTCTTGATGGTGACTAGCGAAGATCATTTGCCCCGATCGATGGCGGTTGGTCAGGTGGTTGCGGGCAGTCGTGGGATACATCTCACCGGAGTGCCTGTGGCTTGCGCTCCCAACTGTCGCGAGGAGGGACACCTCAAACGTTTCGGCGACTGGTTGCGGGCGGTGACCTGGGTTGTGACTGGTCGTGATCTCAGGGACGCAGCAACCCCTGATCCAAGAGGGAGTTGATCCGTCGTTGGACTTCTTCAGTGGTGGCCTCTAGATCTGCTTTGCGCCGACCACTGGGGGGAGGAATGACGGCGCCGATACGGAGCTGGATCGGCACCAGGCGTGGCCAAGAACTTCCGCTGCCTAGGGCTCGGTGACTGTTGATGATCGCCACGGGCAACAACGGTGCACCACTGCGTGCTGCAAGCAGTGCTGCTCCAGGGAGCGGATGGTTGACTCGGCCGTCATGTTGACGCGTGCCATCTAAAAAAACTCCCGTAGCCCAGCCTTCATTCAGTCGAGCCGTCGCCGTTCTGATGGCCTCGCGATCGCTGGCACCACGTCGTACGGGATAAGCACCACAGGCACGGATCACTCCCCCCAAAATTGGGATCTCAAACAGTTCAGCTTTGGCCATAAAGGCCACTGGACGGCCGAGGGCATGGCCAAGCAAGGGAGGGTCGAGATGGGAGCCGTGATTGGCCACTACAACCAGGGGACCTTGGCTTGGAACATGCTCATTTCCGCTGGTGGATCCTCGGAACAGCCATCGGAAGATCGGGAAAACGAGCAGGCTGCTGACTAGGCGGTAAGTCAGGCTTGGCCGTGGTGCGAGCAGCGCGGCGGAATCCATGTCACTTGTCACAGTCCTAGATCAGCCGTCCCGGCGATTTGTGAGGAGGAGATGCCTTTCATGGAACGCTTGGCGAGGCCGCTAAGAACATTGCCCGGACCGATCTCCACCATGGTGTCGATGCCAAATTCGCCCATGGCCGTCATGGTTTCACGCCAGCGAACGCCCGTGGTCATTTGATGTTTGAGTCGTTGTTTTAGGACCTCTGCTGCTTGGCTTGGAGAGGGTTCACAGTTACTAAGCACAGGGATGCGCGCGTCCTGGAATGTGACCTGATCCAATTGTTCGGCAAAGCGCTGAGCGGCTTCGGCCATAAACGGTGAATGGAAGGCTCCTGAAACCGCTAGAGGGATCGCCCGCTTGCAGGTCAGCTTCTTGCTCACAGCAGTCACGGCTTCTGGTGTCCCCGAGAGCACGACCTGGGCGTCGCTGTTGTCGTTGGCAATGCTGATCCCTTCAGTGGCCTGAACGAGGTCCTGGAGCTCACCCCGGTCAAATCCAATGACTGCGGTCATGGCTCCGCCACCGGCGGCGGCCATCAGTTCGGAGCGAATTTGCATCAATTTCAGGCCCGTCGCGAGGTCAAACACACCGGCCGAATAGAGGGCGACGAGTTCACCAAGGCTGTGGCCTGCCACTAAAGATGCGTCCCGTCCCTGCGCATGCAGGTTGTCAACGAGGAGCGACTCAATGACAAATAGGGCCGGTTGGGTGTTGCGCGTGTCATTGAGCTCGTGGGGACCGTTGCCCTCCACGTTTTGTCCGCGACAGATGGCGAGTAGATCACGGCCGAGTAGGTCTGATGCCATGGCGAAACGATCACTGGCTTCTGGGAGTGTGATCAGCTGATCAGCCATGCCCACCTTCTGAGATCCCTGTCCGGGGAACACCCAGGCGATCGACATCGATTCGTTGCGTCGGCAGTGCCGGAGATTAAGCCGGCCCGCTCCACCGCAGCAGAGCGGCGCCCCAGCTCAGTCCGGCTCCAAAACCACTGCTGGCGAGTTGATGGCCTGGTTGGACCCTGCCATCCCTGACAGCCTCATCGAGCATTAAGGGAATGGTCGCTGCAGATGTGTTGCCGTAGTTGGCAAGGTTGCTCAAAACTTTGGTTTTTGGGATGGAAAATCGTTCGGCTACGGCATCAAGGATGCGTTGATTGGCTTGATGCAGCAGAAGCCAATCAAGCTGCTCGGCCTGGCAGTTGGTTGTGTCCAGTAAGGCTTCCAGGATGGCTGGTACTTCCCGCACAGCGAACTTGTAGACCTCTTGGCCATTCATGCGGATGGGCTCGAACCCCCCGCATTGGTGGGTTGCCTCCCCCACCAAGGGCGCATGTGTCTTGATCTGGGGAAGTTGCAACACCTCACCGCGGCTGCCATCGCAGCGCATCAGAAAGCCCAGTAAGTCGTCTTGCCCATCGTCGCGGCTTTCCAGCACCACAGCACCGGCAGCATCCCCAAAGAGCACGCAGGATCGTCGGTCGTTCCAGTCGACCCATCGACTGAGCTGATCGGCGCCGACCACCAAAATGCGACGCATCGCACCGCTTCGCAGATATTGAGCGGCAGTAATCAGGGCGAAAAGAAAGCCACTGCAAGCCGCAGTGAGATCAAAGGCTGCGGCATGGGACGCTCCTAGTCGACTCTGTAATCGCGGCGCAGATCCGAATAGATCATCTGGTGTGGACGTCGCGAGCAAGATGAGATCCAGGCTCTCTGCAGGCCAGCCAGCCATCTCCAGGGCTGCGATTGAAGCGGCTGCACTCAGATCGATGAGGGACTCATTTGTGCCGACGACCCGACGTGCGCCGATCCCTGTTCGACTGCGGATCCATTCATCGCTGGTCTCGACGCGTTGGCCGAGATCCTCATTGCTGATTGAGCGCGATGGTGTCGCGCTCCCGCATCCCCTGATTAGGACACCACATGGCCTGAGTGGCAGCTCAACCAATCTGGGGACTGTTCTGCAATGGCGTCAGTCAATCACAGCAGCTTGAAAAGGGCTCAGGCGCTGATGGGTTTATGGCTTTGTAGTTCCGCCAGATCATCCATCACGCCATGGCTTGCAGCGGAATGGGCCAATCGAAGTGCACTCACAACGGAGAGGGCTTTGCTGCTTCCGTGACCAATGACGCAGATTCCGTTCACGCCAAGAAGAAGGGCGCCGCCATGTTCGGCATGGTCAAGTCGCTTTTTGATCCGTTTGAGATTGCTCCGCAAAAAAGCGGACCCAACCTTGCCGCGACGTCCTCTGGGTAGTTCGGCCCGCAGAACACCCAGCAGCACGCTGCCCACCGATTCCAGGAATTTCAGCAGCACGTTGCCGGTGAAGCCGTCACAGACCACCACGTCAAATTCGCCGGATAAAACATCGCGTCCTTCACAATTGCCAGCAAAGTGAAAACGCTTTTCATCACTCAAGATTTTGTAACTGCGCAAGGAGAGCTCATTGCCTTTGCATTCTTCTTCGCCAATGTTGAGCAATCCGATGCGAGGGCGGTTCACCTGCAACACATCACGGCTGTAAATGTTGCCGAGTAAAGCGAATTGGTGAAGGTAGGCCGGTTTGCAGTCCATGTTGGCTCCCACATCCAGCACGAGAACGGGCTGTCCGGGATCCTTGGTGGGGAAAAGAGCGCCGATGGCAGGCCGATCGATGCCTTTGAGGCGTCCGAGCCGAAAAATGGCCGAGGCCATCACAGCACCGGAATTGCCGGCCGAATAAATCGCTAAAGCTTCGCCTTTTTTGACGAGATCCATCGCGATATTGATGCTTGCAGTTCTTTTGCGTCGTACGGCTGTCGCTTCGTCATGCATGCCAATGGATGGTCCGCTTGGCACGAGTTCCAGCTGCCCGGCAGTGATCGCCGATTGCATTTGCTCTTCGATGCCGAGGGAATTCGCCGATGCGATGACCTTGTCACTCTCGCCGATGAATTTGATCCGAAGAGGCAAGCGATCCAGTGCTTGCAGGCATCCTTCCAGAATCGGTCCAGGAGCATGATCACCGCCCATCCCGTCAACGGCGACCCAGAGTCGCTCGCGGTCATCGATCTCGTCTCCACCCCCACCCTGCAATCGGCGTAGTGGATCGAAGACCAAGGGTTGCAGAACACTGCTGGCAACGGTTCCGGCAACGTTGCCAGCCACCGTTCCCGCCACGCTTGCAGACGTGGTCGCACTATCCACGATTGTGGTCACGGCTGCATTGCGCCGGTACCAAATCACCAGACGGCGGATTGCCCGCGGCCGGCTGCTTTTACTCCGAGGCCCATCGGCCGGGGAGGAATCAGGACCCTTCGGAGGCAACGGAGTCGACGATGCGCTGGAACAAGTAACCGGTGCCCCGGGCTGTGAGGATCAACTCGGGGTTAGCCGGATCGTCCTCCAGTTTGGAGCGCAGCCTGGAGATGTGAACATCGACCACCCGGGTATCGACATGACGTTCCGGCGTGTAGCCCCAGACCTCCTTGAGGATTTCACCCCTGTTGAAGGGTTCTCCAGAACGGCTCACAAGCAGTTCCAGCAAGCTGAATTCCATTCCGGTGAGCCGGATCCGCTCATCGGCACGGAACACCTGGCGCTTGTTGGTGTCGATGCGTAAATCGGCAACCTGAATCACTCCGGAATTGGGGATCCCGGCAACCTGTTCTTTCTCGACCCTGCGCAGAACACAGCGAATGCGAGCTTCGAGCTCCTTGGGGCTGAAAGGTTTGACGACGTAATCGTCTGCACCCAATTCAAGACCGGTGATGCGGTCCGCGACATCCCCAAGAGCCGTGAGCATGACGATCGGGACGTCCGATTCTTTTCGGAGTTCCTGGCAAACGCCGTAGCCATCCAGCTTCGGCATCATCACGTCAAGCACCACCAGATCAGGGATGCAGTTGTGAAACAGCTCAAGAGCTTCGGTGCCGTCACAGGCTGTGACGACGTTGTACCCGATCATCGAAAGTCGGGTTTCCAGAATCCGACGGATCGACGCCTCATCGTCGACCACGAGGATTGTTTCCTTGGTGGGAGCCGTGGCCGTCATACGCCTTTGGCGCTTACTGCTTCTTCGGAACAGATAAAAGCGGCCACCCCCCTTCCTGTCACTCATCAGCAACTTTCTTCATAGTTCTCAGTGCCTCGTTCCGGCTCCTCTTATGTCTGCCAAGCCTGTGGTGCCAAGGCGCGTCAGTTCTTTGGACGCTGTCCGGAGTGTGGTAGCTGGAACACCCTGGTGGAGCAGACCCAGCCCTCCATCGATGGCCGCCGCCGCCGTCGCGGATCGGATCCAGACGCCATTCCGGCTCCGCGGCGCTCAACGGCAATGGCGTCGTTGGACGATCAGCCTGTTCAGCGTTTGTTAACGGGTTCCAAAGAATTTGATCGGGTGCTTGGCGGAGGTTTAGTTCCGGGTTCGCTGGTTCTGGTTGGCGGTGATCCCGGGATTGGCAAAAGCACCCTTTTGTTGCAAAGCGCCTCGAGCATGGCTGCCAGCGCGTCGGTGCTGTATGTGAGCGCTGAAGAGTCGGCGCAACAAGTGAAAATGCGATGGCAGCGGCTTGCTGGTGGCGTCAACGACCTTCAGCTGCTGGCAGAGACCGACTTGTATTTGGTGTTGCAAGAGTTGGAAGCGCTGCGACCGGCCATCGCGATCATCGACAGCATTCAGGCTCTACATGATGCTGATTTAACCAGTGCTCCTGGATCGGTGGGACAGGTTCGGGAATGTGCGGCTGCATTGCAGCGGTTGGCTAAACGCCAGGACACAGCTCTGTTGCTCGTCGGTCATGTCACGAAAGAGGGGATGCTGGCTGGACCGAAGGTGTTGGAGCATCTGGTTGATGCGGTGCTCACGTTTGAGGGAGATCGCTTCGCTAGCCATCGCTTGCTCCGGGCGGTGAAGAATCGATTTGGCGCCACCCACGAACTTGGACTCTTCGAGATGCAGGCTCAGGGGCTTAAGGAGGTAGGAAACCCCAGCGAGCTCTTTCTCAGCGATGCTCGTGCTTCGGGAGTGGCCACGATCGTGGCCTCTGAAGGCACTCGATCGTTGGTGGTGGATCTTCAGGCTTTGGTCAATGTCACCAGCTATGCCAGCCCTCGTCGCACCGCAACTGGAATTGGCACCAACCGACTCCATCAGATCCTGGCAGTGCTGGAGAAGCACATGGGCTTGCCCCTGTCTCGTTTTGATTGCTATCTCGCGGTGGCCGGTGGTTTGGAGGTCGAGGAGCCGGCTGCTGATTTAGGCGTGGCTGCTGCGGTGGTGGCCAGCTTCCGCGATCTCACGCTGCCTGCAGGAACCGTCTTGATTGGTGAATTAGGGCTTGGTGGTCAGCTCAGACCGGTGGGGCAGTTGGAATTGCGTCTTCAGGAAGCCGGTCGCCTCGGTTTCCACCGTGCAGTTGTTCCAAAAGGGAGTGGTTTGAGTGCTTTGGCCGCTGGCTTGGATGTGGTCTTGTTGGAAGCTGAAACGGTTGCTGAAGCGCTTGTGCTTGCGCTCGGTGATGAGGTGCAGCTTCACTCCGGATCAGCTTGAGAGTGTGTCTTCAACTGGAGGGGTGGCTCAGTCCAGGTATGAGATCAAACGTGAGGTTTGGTTGCGCTGATTCACAAGCAGATCGATTCAGATCAGCGAATGCTCAAATGATGGGAAAGAGATCATCAGAATGATGATTGGATTTGTGCAAATGGTGCTACTGATCCGTAGCCAAAGCAACATTGTCGCTGTTGCAATCGGCAGGACATTAGACATGTCAGCCTTGGCGATGTCGATCTAGTGTTGTGAAGCAAAGGCTTTGGTCAGACAACCAGCAATTCATGACCTGCCTTGATGGAAACTGTCAAGGGATAAAAATTCCTGGAAATTCTTATCATCAAGCCTTGCTTTAGTGTTTGCGTTGGAGTTACCAGTGCAATCGTGAATAGAGGTCAGGCAAGATTGGCTGAAGTTATGGCACTACCTTGATCACGTGTTCACATAACCTCTCTTGGTTGTACGTCTGCGAGCAGTGTTGAATCGATGACTAGGTCAGCGCTTATTGGTCAAAGCTGATGGTGTTTTTGGGAACACTTCAAAAATAAACATCAACACTACTTCTTCCTGAAGATTTCAACCAGTTTTCAATGTCGAGGTAGCCGCCTGGATTGAGTCGAACGGCTTGACCCCAAACCTCAGCAGCTTGGTCGAACCATCGATCGGCATCGTCTTGACGTCCGTCCTCCTCAGCGATTCGGGCCCATTTTTCAAAAATCAGACCCATATTTTTCAGGCATGAGGGTTGCTTGGGGTTTTCTTCAAGTGCTTGTTGATAGGTTTCGATTGCCCGTTCCTCCTCCCCATTTGACATGTAGATAATCGCCATATTTTTGAGGGTTTCGCCTCGGTCGGTTGGGTTGTCTTCGAGTTTGAGACTTTCTTCGTAGTTCTCCAAGGCTTCGGCGTAATCGCCGTCGTTCTGGGCCGACAGGCCATCGCGGTAATAGACGTAGGCCTCTTTGGAACGTGCGTTGATCGGCAACAGTTTGACGATCAGGTCCGCCATGACCGTGAAACTCTTGTCGATGAAGTTGTCGTTGCGGTTGCTGCGGGGCACGTTGCGCCGGCGGATGGCATCCATCCTGACGTTGACGATGCCCGACCTAGCGTTGATGTAATGAACGATGGCTTGTGGCGTCCGCTCTTCAAACGGTTGTTCTCGACGTCGAAGGGATGAAATGTGGTGGCTGCGTCCGCTCTGTCGAACGCACATTGCTTGAGCAGCCAGGGGTGAAGCGTGCTGATGTGAATTTGGTCAGCCGAGCTGCCTGGCTTGATCTTGCTGAGGAAGGCGATGTTGATGCAGTGGTGAGCGCCCTGGCAAATCGTGGCTTTACGGCTCGGGAACGATCTCTCCAGGACCAGGTGGGCCCAACGCGCAGTGACGGGTCGCAGGGGTTGAACTGGTGGCGTCAGTGGCGCCAGCTGATGGTGGCCTTGGTGCTATTGGTGCTGTCGGTTTTGGGGCATTTGTCCGAAGCCGGTCATCTGCGTTTGCCGTTGATCGGTTCGTTGCCCTTCCACGCCAGCCTCGCGACCATCGCGTTGATTGGACCAGGCCGCCCCATTCTGATCGGTGGCATCAAGGCGGCTCGGTCCGGAGCGCCAAGTATGGACACGTTGGTGGGGCTAGGGGTCAGCAGCGCCTATGTCGCCAGCTTGGTCGCGTTGATTTGGCCCCAGGTTGGTTGGCCATGCTTCTTCAATGAGCCGGTGATGTTGCTCGGCTTTGTGCTGTTGGGTCGTTTCCTTGAGGAACGAGCTCGTTTTCGCACGGGTCAGGCCTTGCAGCAATTGGCCCAGCTTCAGCCCGATTCCGCCAGGCTCGTCATGGCTGATGGAGCCATCCGTGAGGTTCGTGTGGGTGCGTTAAGGCCTGGAGAAAAGGTGCAATTGCTGGCTGGGGATCGCGTGCCTGTCGATGGAGTTGTGTTGGAAGGTCATTCGGCGATCGATATTTCCAGCTTGACCGGTGAACCGCTTCCGTTGGAGGCAGAGCCCGGCATTGAGTTGGCCTCCGGCAGCCTCAATCTCGAGGCGACGGTCGTCATGGAAGTACGACGCGTGGGTGCCGAGACAGCGTTGGCTCGAATCATTCGGCTTGTGGAACAGGCCCAGGCGCGCCGTGCACCAATCCAGGGCCTCGCTGATCGGGTGGCCGGCCGATTCTGTTACGGCGTGATTGCTCTCGCCTTCACTGCTTTTTTGTTCTGGTGGTTAATCGGTGCTGATCTTTGGCCGCAGGTCTTGCAGGCTTCTGCGCCTGGGATGGTGCATGGTGCTGTTGGTCATGGTCATCAGGCTGGACTGGGTCGTGGTGCTGAGACCCCCATTGGACTGGCGTTGCAGTTGGCGATTGCAGTGCTTGTCGTGGCGTGTCCCTGTGCGCTTGGCTTGGCTACACCCACGGTGATCACGGTCGCGACGGGCTTGGCGGCTCGACGCGGTTGGTTGTTCCGCGGTGGAGATGTGCTTGAGATGGCGGCTGGTTTGGATCAGGTGGTGTTCGACAAGACCGGCACGCTCACCCTCGGCAGACCTTTGGTTAAGGGGGTGATGTCTGACAATCCAGATCGTCTTTTGCAACGGGCGGCAAGCCTGGAGCAAAACAGCCGTCACCCTCTTGCTCATGCTTTGCTCCAAGAGGCTCAGCGACGCAACCTTGAGCTGCTGAACCCATCCGACGTGCGGACTGTTGTTGGGGAAGGCCTGCTCGGAACACTGGAGGACAGTGCCGTTGAGCTCCGCGTTGGCAAGCCCGATTGGCTGCGACGCCAGGGCGTGCGCTGGTCCGATCATCAAGACACGTGGCAGGCCAGTGCAAACGGCACGGTGGTGGCAGTGGCCGAAGCAAACACGTTATTGGGCTTGGTTCAGATCGAGGACCAGCTGCGACCGGATGTTCACGCTGCCCTGGAACGCTTGCGCAGTGAAGGGTTGCGCTTAGCGATCTTGAGTGGTGATCGTCGTGGGTCTGTGGAACGACTTGGTCATCAGCTTGGGTTTGCTGAGCATGAGCTGGGTTGGCAAATGCGTCCAGAGCAAAAGCTTCAGCAGCTTGAAGATTGGCGGCGTGATGGCCGGGTGGCCATGGTGGGAGATGGCATCAACGATGCTCCTGCTTTAGCTGCGGCCGATCTCGGCATCGCGATTGGCACGGGCACCCAGATTGCGCAGGACACCGCAGATATGGTTTTGCTTGGGGATCGTCTGGACAACCTTCCTGATGCGTTGCGACTAGCGCGCCGCACGATGGGGAAGGTGCGTCAAAACCTGGTTTGGGCCTTTGGTTACAACTTGATCGCTCTTCCGATTGCAGCAGGAGTGTTGCTTCCGAGCCATGGCGTGTTGTTGTCTCCTCCGTTGGCGGCGTTCCTGATGGCGATTAGTTCGATCACCGTTGTCGTGAATGCTTTAGCGCTGCGTCCAGCATGAGAGGGCGATTGATCGTTCTCGATGGCATTGACGGCTGCGGCAAATCCACACAGCTCAACCTCTTGGCGGAATGGCTGCCAACCAGTGGCCTCATGCCCTCTTGTGCCGATCTGATTCGCACTCGGGAGCCTGGGGGAACTGGTTTGGGCAGGGATGTGCGTCAGTTGCTTCTACACACGTCGTCCGACGTGGCTCCTTGTGCGACTGCAGAGTTGCTGTTGTATGCGGCGGATCGAGCCCAGCATGTCGACACACTGATTCGACCAGCTCTGGAGCGAGGTGACTGGGTGTTGAGCGATCGATTCAGTGGTTCGACCCTGGCTTATCAAGGCTATGGACGAGGTCTGGATCACGACTTAATCGTTCAGCTGGAAGCAATCGCTACGGCTGATCTCCATCCCGATCTCACGATTTGGTTGTCTCTTCCTGTTGCCGAGAGCATGCGTCGGCGTTCGGGGACGGCGGAAGACCGCATTGAGGCGGAGGGGCGCTTGTTTCTGGAACGGGTTAGCGCTGGGTTTGCAGCAGTTGCAAGTCAACGCGGTTGGTGCAGGGTTGCGGCTGATCAATCACCATCAGCCGTCAGTGTTTTGTTGCAGAGGATTGTGCGGGATCGCCTGGGATGACGGGCCTGTTTTCCGATCTGATCGGGCAACCTCTCGCGGTCAGTCTTCTCGAAGCTGCTTTGGAGCGTCAGCGCCTTGCTCCTGCTTATCTGTTTGCTGGGCCTGATGGTGTAGGCAGGCGACTGGCTGCTCTGCGTTTCCTCGAGGGGATACAGACCGGAGGTTCTCCATCACCGCGTGAAAGGCGGCGGCTCGAAACACGTAATCATCCTGATTTGCTTTGGGTGGAACCGACGTTTCAGCATCAAGGCCGTTTGCTCACCAGGGACGAGGCTGACGAGGCGGGGATCAGTCGTCGAACACCACCGCAGTTGCGTCTTGAGCAAATCCGAAGTGTTAGTCGCTTTTTGGCTCGTCAGCCTGTGGAAGCCAGCCACGGGATGGTGTTGATTGAGGCGGTTGAGGCCATGGCCGAAGCCGCTGCCAATGCCCTGTTGAAAACACTTGAGGAACCCGGCAATGGGGTCTTGATTCTCATTTCGGCCGCACCGGAACGTTTACTCAGCACGATTCGTTCGCGTTGTCAGTTGATTCGATTTTTGCGTTTAAGTCCCGAGGCGTTGCAGCAAGTGCTGCAACGCAGTGATTGCCTTGCAGAAGACCCACCGGAGTTACTGGCGATGGCAGCAGGGTCTCCTGGTGCGTTGCTTGAACATCGTTGTCGTTGGTCGTCTTTACCGGAGGAATTGACGCAACGTTTGCTGCATTTGCCGGAGCATCCAATGGATGCTTTGGCATTAGCAAGAGACGTTTGCGACAGCCTCGATGGGGAACAGCAATTATGGTTAATTAATTGGTTGCAACAGCAATTGTGGCGTGATGGCAAAGGAGAGATTTGTTTGAAACGACTGAATACGCTCAGACGTCATTTACTCTCTTTTGTTCAACCAAGGTTGGCTTGGGAAGTAGCTCTATTAGATCTCATGCCGGGAGGATTAAAGTCGTCAAAATTAAAATAAATCAAGCGCTGGCGCGATCACCTTGCTGTTGTTGTTGTTTGCGATCTTCACGCGCCATAGAAACAACATCATGAAGACCTTCTAACTGGCCTCCTGTAGGAAGTTCTAGGCAATAACCCGCTCCATAAACCGTTTTTATGAATCTGGGCTTGCGGGGGTCTGGTTCAAGCTTGGTTCGAAGGTGTCGAACATGGACGCGTATCGTTTCAATATCATCGTCAGGCTCATAACCCCAAACTTCTTTGAGAATGAGTGAAGGTGCCACTGTTTGACCGTGCCGTTGGAGCAGACAGTGGAGAAGTTCGAATTCGAGGTGTGTAAGGCGGACTGGACCATCGAACCAGATTGCTTCAAAACGTTCTGGTACGAGTGTTAAGGGACCGTAGCTAAGGATTTCATGATGATTTCCCGTGCCCACTGGAGCGCGATCGCTTCGGCGAAGAAGTGCTTTGACCCTGGCTTGTAGCTCCTCTAAGTCAAAAGGTTTTGTGAGGTAATCGTCAGCACCTGAATTAAAGCCACTGACTTTATCTTTGGTTCCTCCTAGTGCCGTCAGCATTAAAATTGGAATGCTCGCCGTGCGTTCATCACGCCGCAGCCGTTGGCAAAGAGTCAGTCCGTCAACCTTGGGAAGCATTAGGTCGAGCAGAATTAAATCAGGCGTGTATTGAAGGGCGAGTGCTTGACCTTTAATCCCATCGTCAGCCCGTTGTACATCAAAACCGCTGTGTTCGAGATGACCACTGACGAGGTCACGCATATCACGATCATCTTCAATCAGCAGAATGCAAGGCTTCATCGATTCGGTAGCGGAACAGCTGAGAGAGGGCGAAGCGTGGGTCGACAAATCAACGCTGCAAGCATTCTCTCAAGGTTTCGTAGTTTTTGCAGATTTTGAGCTTGTCGCAATGTAAAGCGTGGATTCCTTCAAAGCCATTGCGCGACATGGCTTCTGGAGGGGTTGTGTCCCGACTGAGGTCGAATGCCTGTTCAGGAAGTCTTTCGGTTCCGGCAACCGGAGGTCACAAATTTCCTTCCCAATCAAAAAAGCCACAGCGTGAACTGTGGCTTCAAAGCTCCCCGGGCGGGATTCGAACCTGCGACCAATCGATTAACAGTCGACCGCTCTACCGCTGAGCTACCGAGGAATGGCTCCCAGAGAATTTACCTGCCAGGCCTGCCGCCCTGCAAGCGATGGCGTAGATCTTTGCCGCTGAGCCAGGGTTCGATTGTGCCGTTGTTCATGCGGGCAGCCCCGTCGGCCTGGTCGAGCTCTTGGAGTCGGTGGGTGATCCAAAGCGCTGTCAAAGGCCGTTCTTTCTGGTGGCAAAGTCGCAGCACCGACGTCAAGACCGTGCGTTGGCTTGCTGGATCCAGCAGAGCAGTCGGTTCATCGAGAAGGAGCAATCCCGCGTCGCTGGCCAGGGCGCCGGCGATCGCGAGTCGTTGCTTTTGGCCGCCACTCAGGGTGTGGATTGGTCTCGATTGCATGCCGCTCAAGCCCAGTTGGTGGAGCAGATCATCGATTCGTCGCTGTTGGGTGTCGCGCTCTGATCGAGGATTTAGTCCAAGGAGTAAATCACTGCCACAGCTGGGCATGAGCAACTGATGGTCTGGGTTTTGAAAGACGAGGGCAACTCGGTGCGCAGTTCTGATTTCCCCGTTCTGAGGAGTGAGCAGTCCAGCGATTAAACGAAAGAGGGTGCTTTTGCCGCTGCCATTGCTGCCCACCAACATCCAGAGGCCTGGCTTTGGAATGCTCAGATTGCAGTCATGGAGAGCCTTGTTGCCATTAGGCCATGAATAGCTCACCCGATTCAAGGTCAGCTCTGGCTTGGCTCCATTAAGAATCAAAGGAGAAGCCCGGTCGCTTGCTGCCGCCCGATGCCGAAGCCTTTTCATAAAGCTGAACGGCAAGAATTTCACTAACGAGAACGGTGACTTTCTTGCCCTCTACCTTCTCGCATGTGAGTTCCATCAGGCGTGGCTGGCTTTGTTCGATGGCCTGACGAA
>MDSW01114506.1_pt1 | contig 17470 bp, 9 predicted proteins | sample 811171 | NCBI WGS metagenome assembly MDSW01 (sample SAMN05326641, study PRJNA326480) | marine metagenome | isolation source: seawater | place: Atlantic Ocean: North West | collected 2012
CGCGCGAGTTTTTTCCTCGCGGGCATGGCGCTCACCCCGAGCTCTCTCATGTCCGCGCTCGTGAGCGCGAGCAGAGTGTCCCCGTCCACCTCCTGCGCCTTGAACTCGGGCTTCAGGTTCTCCATCCCCTCCGCCTCGAGCCACGTCTGGACGTCCTCCGCGTCCCAACTCCGGGGGTTTCCGAGCAGTTTCCGGTCGAACGCGGCGAGGTCCGCCTCGTCGAACGTGTCGCGCGGCCGCGTCGCCGCGAGCGCCTTCGCCTCGCTCGCCGCCACCGCGTCGTACGCCTCGTTCAGGACGCCCGTCTTCTTCTCCAGGATCACCGGCAGCGACCCCTCCGTCTCGCGCGCGAACGTCCCCTCGAAATCCGGCGCCTTGCCCTTGCCGCGGCGAACGAACGAGAGCTCGAACCGTTCCGCCAGCCCGGGCGCGCGGCCCTCCTCCGCGTGCTCCGACGTCGCCTCGGGGCAGAACGCGGCGAACTTGACGAGGTACCCCTCGCGCGTCTCCCTCACCTCGACGTCCTCGCACGGGACGCGGACGCCGCGCCACTGCACGCCGTTGGGGGCGACGTGGAGCCGGCTCGACCCGTTCCACTTGATGTAGGCGTCGTACGTCGCGCACATCTCCGCGGGTAACGGGCCGTCCACCGTCTTGAACCGCCCGCCGGAGTCCGACTCCTCGTCGTCCTCGTCGAGGCCGAACGCGTCGAACACCTTCTGCAGCTTTCGCTCATTCTCGTCCAAAACCTCATCGCCGAGCGCGGCGTCGATCACGGACGTGGCGATCATCAGGCCGACGCCGAAGGCGAACCAGGGGAGGTAGGCCGACCCCGCGGCGAACGACGCGGAGGCGATGAAGGGGACGATCGCGCCGACGGCGAAGAGCGCGAAGATGTACACGCCGCTGATGAAGAAGGCGAGGGAGAACATCGAGAGGGCCCACATGGACGGGGAGGCGGCGAACAGGAAGTTGATGCCGCCCCAGAGGGCGACGCCGAGGCCCACCCCGAACGCGAGCCACTTCCCCGGACGCTCGGACATCTCGCGCCACAGCTCGCGGTCCTCGTCGTCCTCCTCCTCGCCCTCCCACCGGCGCAGCATCCGGCGCCAGCGCTCGCGAAACGAACGGTCGACGTCGTCGCGGTCGTCGTCGCGGAACCGCGCCGCGCACGCGACGCGGCGAGCGCGGGAGGGGCGCGGGGGGCGCGGGACGGCGGGAAATCCGCCAGGTGGCCGAGAGAGCGACGACGCGGGCCGCGGGCGCGCGCGGAGGGGCGCCGCGCGCGCCGCGAGCGAGCGGCGCGGCGCGGGGGTCGCCCGGGAGGCGACGGCGAACGCCGTGGGAGACGCGAGCGCGATCGCGGACATCGTTCGCGAGCGGACCGAGGCGGCGCGCGCGCGAGGAGTGCGCGCGCGAGCGTTGGCGAAGTGCCAGACAGGCATAAAAGACGTGTTCGACGCGAGCTCGCGAGTCGCGCGCGAAACGAAACGGCAGCGAGTGTGCCTCCGCCCGATCGAGACCGACGAGGCGCCGTTCTAGCGGTCGGCTGATCGCGATCGCGCGGAGCCGTGAAAGGCAACGAACGGAAAGCCCACCGCCAAGTGTAAAAGGTGTGACTCATGGTAAAAATCGTCGGTCCGATCTGGCATCGTGATCTGATCGCTTCGGCGCAGATTGCAAAAAAACAAGACTGATCCACGTTCGAATTTTTTCTCAGAATCCGACGATTCGAGATCCGAAGGATCTCTGTTTTTTCCCGTCCGCGCGACCGCCTCGGGGCATTGTCCCTCGCGACCTAACCGCGCGACCGAAACCTCACCCGACCATGTCCGCTCACATGCTCGCGTCCTCCGTGGCGGCGCAGGCCGCCGCCCCTCGCTTCGGCAAGAAGGCGACCGGCGTTTCCGCGCGCAAGGCCATCTCCAACGTGCCCGTCGGCGGCCACCGCGTCGAGGTGCGTGACGCGAGAAAAGTCTCGGATAAAAAAAATCGCGCCGATCGCGCATCCAGACCCCCGCCCGGGACGCGTCGCGGGCGCCACCGCGCGCCCCCGCGCGCGGTGGCATCCCCCCCCGCGGCGCATCGCCCCGCGGGCCCGGTCCGCGGCGCGATTCGCGCGCGTCGCGATCCCGACGGCCTCCCGCCCCTCTCGGAGAGAAGTTTCCTCCTCGTTACCCTCGACCGCCGCGCGGCTCACCGACCCTCTCGTCCCCCGTCCTCCGCCCCGCGCGTCTCGCCTCAGGCCGCCCCCAAGGCCGTCGCGTTCTCCGTCTCCGCCGCCGCGGGCAAGAAGACCGCGATCGTGACCGGCGCCTCCTCCGGCCTCGGCCTGAACACCGCCAAGTCGCTCGTCGACCGCGGCGACTACCACGTCGTCATGGCAGTGCGTAACGTCGCCAAGGGCGAGGAGGCGGCGAAGAAGATGGGCTTCCCCGCGGACTCGTACACGGTGATGGAGTGCGAGCTCGGCGACCTGAGCTCCGTGCGCGCCTTCTGCAAGAAGTTCCGCGGCACGAAGAAGCTCAGCAACAACTTCCAGGCGCTCATCTGCAACGCGGCGATTTACTACCCCAACGCCGTGGAGCCGACGTACACGAAGGACGGCTTCGAGGAGACGGTTGGGGTGACGCACCTCGGCCACTTCCTGATGGCGAACATCCTGCTCCAGGACCTCGTCAAGGCGCAGGACATGGGCATCGACAAGCGCCTGTGCATCGTCGGCTCGGTGACGGCGAACACGAACACGCTCGCGGGCCAGGTGCCGCCGAGGGCGAACCTCGGCGACATGTCCGGCTTGGAGGCGGGGCTCAAGGGCGACCGCAACGCCGGCGCGATGATCGACGGCGACCGGTTCATCGGCCCCAAGGCGTACAAGGACGCGAAGCTGTGCAACATCCTCACCGTCAAGGAGATGTCCAACCGGTGGCACGAGGAGACCGGGGTGACGTTCAGCACGATGTACCCCGGGTGCATCGCGGACACCCCGCTGTTCAGGAACCACACCCCCGTGTTCCGGTTCCTCTTCCCGCTCATCCAAAAGTACGTCACCAAGGGCTACGTCACGGAGAGCGAGGCGGGCGGAAGGCTCGCGAGCGTCGTGAGCGAGCCGCAGTACACCGAGTCCGGCGCCTACTGGGCGTGGAAGGGCGGCGGCGACCAGCTGTGGGATAACTACTGGGACAACGACAACCGCGAGGAGGCGTTCAACAACAAGACGTCCAAGGAGGGCGGCGACATGCTCAAGGCGAAGGAGATGTTCGACATGTCCGCCAAGGTCGTCGGGCTCAAGCCCTCGGAGATCGGCCCCCAGGGCGGCGCGGGGATCAAGATGCCCTCCATGCCCTCCATGCCCAAGAAGCCCGCGTTGGGGGGAGCCAAATAATCATTCGGCGGGGGGCCTCCTCTCTCATCACCGGAGAGGCGCCGCCGACGAGACAAACGGAGTCCTCCGCGAGGGCGACGCGTCGAGGGCGCGAAGGCGCGGAGAGGCGCGGGGTGGGTGAAACCCGCGAATCGGCCTTGTCTGTTCATACACATTCGCACGTCAGATCACCGCCGGACCGAAGAGCCGCGAGCCGCGGCGTCGTCAGAACTCCACCACCCTCTCCTTCTTCGCCCTCTTCTTCTTCCTCTCCTTCGTATTCGCCCTCCCTTCTTCGCCCTCGCCCGAGTCTCGGCGTTTTTTCGAGCCCCTCGGCGCGTCCTCCCCCTCATCCGTCCGTCGCCACTCGAGGTCTTCCGCGCCGTCGTCGTCCTCGCCCTCCTCGCCGTCGCCCCGCCCCGACGCCTCGGCGGGTTCGTCCGCGGCGCGGCCGGTCGCGTCCCCGAGCTCGTCCTCGAAGTCGTCCTCGAGGTCGTCGCCGCCGGCGCGAGGGCGACCTTCCCGCGACGAGGGCGGCTTCGCGTCCACCCGCCTGGGCGCGGTGAACCGCCCGCCCGTCGCGGACGGGCACTCGCTCGAGACGTGGCCCTTCTCCCCGCACCGCAGGCACTTGTCCTTGCTCGGGCAGTCCTTCGCGAGGTGGTCCGTGCCCTTGCAGATCTTACACGCCCCGCCGTTGATGTAGATGCCCTGGGAGTTTTTCGGGCACTGCCTCGCGAGGTGGCCCGTCTCGTTGCACAGGAAGCACACCGCGAAGGCGAAGTTGCTGTTGGGGGCCTTGCAGTCCCTCGCCGCGTGGTCCGCGCTGCCGCAGTTGTAGCACGTCTTCGTCCCGCGCGCGCCGCCGTCCGCGCCGCCTTTCTTCACCCGGCAGTCGCGAAGGGAGTGGCCCGTGCCGCGGCAGCCGAAGCACACGAGCTTGCTCTTCCAGATGCCGCCGTCGCGAGACCCGCCGGGGAAGGTACCGCGCCCGGGGCCGCCGCCGCCGCCGCCGCGCCCGCCGCCGCGCCCGCGCCCGCCGCCGGGCTTGCCGTACTTCTGGCGCTTGAAGTCGCGCTTGGACCGGCCGTCGGTCGGAGCCATGGCCAGAGAGCGCGAGTCCAGACGAGGATTGGCGGCGGCGGCGGTCGGCGCGAGGGAGAAATAGTCGTCCCGCACGGCGCCGACCGGCCCGCGCCGCGCGACGCCGCTGCTCGATCTGATCAGTGACCGGCTCTTGCGCGCCGTGGTTTCCCGCTTCAGGAAGACGGGAAGGCGCCCCCCTGCGCTCCCGTCGCGTCGCGCAGACGCGCGCCGCGCGCACGTCCGAGTTCGACGCCATGCAGGTCACGGACGATATCCCCAAGCCCGAGAGGGACGAGCGCCTGTACCGGCGCGTCACCTTCCCCAACGGCCTCGAGGCGCTGCTCATCAGCGATCCGAGCCTGGTGCGTCTTCGGAGCGGCGGCGGCGGTGGGCGCGCGTCTCGTTTCCCTCTCGCACGCCCCGCGAACCCCGTCGTCGCTCGACCCTCGACCCTCGAGCGCGTCGCTCGCGCGCTGACCCCTGAAACGCCCCCCCCTTCCACCCTCCTTCTCCCGCGCAGGCGGGCATGGCGACCCCGGACGAGGACGCCGACGCCTCGGACGCCGACGCCTCGGACGCCGACGCCTCGGACGCCGACGCCTCGGACGCCGACGCCTCGGACGCCTCGGACGCCTCGGGTGACGATGAAGGTTCGGCGTCCGGCTCCTCCGCCGCCTCCGACGCCTCCTCCTCCGCGGCGGGCGCGGGCATGAAGCTCGCGGCGTGCGCGGTGGACTTCAACGTCGGGTTCTTCGCGGACCGCGCGAGCGGGTTCGAGGGCATCTCGCACTTCCTCGAGCACATGGTGTTCATGGGCTCGGAGAAGTACCCCGGCGAGAACCACTTCAGCGATTGGCTCTCGCGGCACTGGGGCTCCGAGAACGCGTGCACGGACAGCGAGCAGACGACGTACTACTTCGAGTGCCATCCGAAACACCTGCGCGAGGGCCTCGACATCTTCAGCGGGTACTTCCTCAGCCCGCTGCTCAAGATGGACGCGGTGGAGCGCGAGGTCACGGCGGTGGAGTCGGAGTTTGAGCGCGTCGTGAACAACGACGCGAGCCGCGTGGAGGCGGTTCTCGGCCACCTCGCGAGGCCGGACCACGCGTACGGCGTGTTCGGGTGGGGAAACCGCAGGAGCCTCACCGAGAACCTTCTCTGGGTGCAGGGGAAGATTCGGGAGGCGCTGATGGAGCACTGGAGGAAGCACTACCATGCCGGGCGGATGTCGCTGTGCGTGTTGGGGGAGCAGGGTTTGGACGAGTTGCAGGGGATGGTGGGGGAGATTTTCGGGGAGATGCGCGGCGGCGGCGAGCCCGCGACGGACTTCGCCGCGATCGGGCCGCCGTACCCGCCGGACGCGCTGCCGCTGATGGTGCGCACGGCGCAGGTGCGGGAGGGGAAGCAGCTGGACCTGGTGTTCACGGTTCCGAGCGCGCTCCGGCGCGCGTACCGGCGCAAGAGCACGGAGTACGTGGAGGAGCTCATCGGGCACGAGGGGGAGGGAAGCCTGTTCGCGCTCTTGAAATCGCGCGGTCTCGCGGATCGCATCGGCGCGGGCGTCGGCGCGGGCGGCCTCGCGGACACGACGTGCTGCGCGCTGTTCACGGCCACGATCAAGCTCACGGACGAGGGGTACGAGCGCGTGGACGAGGTCATCTCGCTGTTTTTCCAGTACGCGGAGATGATGCGCCGCACCGGACCCCAGGAGTGGTTCTGGCGCGAGACGAAGCAGCTCCGCGCGATCGAGTTCCGGTTCAAGGAGGAGGAGGGCGCCGCGGACTACACCGAGGCGATGGCGATGACGATGCGGCGGTACGCGCACGAGGACGTGCTGCGCGGGGAGTACGTCCACGACGAGTTCGCGCCGGGGGATATCGCCGACGTGCTCGCGACGGTCGTCCCGAGCAAGTGCGTCTTCGTCGTCTCCGACAGCGCGTTCGACCCGGACGCGCCCGGAACCGAACGCGAGCGGTGGTTCGACGTCCCGTTCCGGCGCGAGAGCATCGACCCGGAGCGCCTGAAGCGGTGGGAGACGTGCGAGCCGGACAGGGCGCTCTCGTACCCGCCCAGGAACGCGTTCATCGCGGAGCGGTTCGAGCTCGCGAGCGGCGGGCGCGAGCGGCGTCTCCGCGACGCCGAGGCGAGGGGTCTCGCCGCGCCCCCGCCGCCGCCGCTCGTGACGCCACCGGAGATCGTGCACGAGTGCGCGGCGATGCGCCTGTGGCACCGCATGGACGATAAGTACGACCAGCCGCGGACGTGCGCGTACTTCCACGTGTCGCTCCCCGCGATCGACGCGTCGCCCGAGGCGTACGTCGCGGCGGATATGCTCACGGCGATGACGCACGACCGGCTGCAGGACGCGGTGCGGTACCCCGCCGAGCTCGCGAGCCTGAACGCGGGCCTGGACGTCGTCGGCATGCACACCGCGCTCAGCTTCACCTTCGACGGGTTCTCGGATAAGCTCCCTAAGCTCGTGGACGCGTACTTCGGCGCCGTCGCGGCGTTCGATTTCGACGACCGGCGGTTCGAGAAGGTCAAGGAGAAGCGGCTCAAGGATTTGAAAAATTACGGGCTCAAGCCCGGGCGACAGGCGCGCGCGCTCCTGCTTCGCCTGCTCAAGCAGCGCGAGGACTCCGAGGCGGTGAAGATCGCCGCGCTGGAGGCGATGGACGCCGCGGCCCTGCGCCACTTCGCGAGCTCGGTGTGGTCCGCCGCCGCGCACGTCGAGGGCCTGGTCGTCGGAAACGTCGCCGCCGAGGACGCGCTGGCGATGGGGGCGTCCATCCGCGCGAAGCTGCGCGGGGGCCCGATCGCGCCGGACGCGTTCCCCGAGCGAAGGATCGCGGTCGTCCCGCCCGGGGACGCGCGGTTCGCGGTGCCGACGCAGAACCCGGAGGAGGGCACGAACGTGGTGTACGCGTACTACCAGCACGGCGTCGCCACGCACGACGTCCGCGCGACGTCGCTTCTCGTGCACCAGCTCATCGGGGAGAAACTGTTCGACCAGCTCCGAACGAAGGAGCAGCTCGGGTACGTCGCGAGCGGGAGCCTCGAGACGCTGTACGACATCAGCGGGTTCAGGGTCACGGTGGAGTCCGCGTTCCACGCGCCGTCGTTCGTGGAGGAGAGGATCAACGCGTTCCTGGCCGGGTTCCCGCGGCAGATTCGCGAGATGGACGACGGCGAGTTTCTCAAGACGCGGCGGTCGCTGGCGGACTCCATCCTCACGGCGGACGTCTCGCTGAGCGCGGAGGCGGACCGCCACTGGACGCACGTCAGCAACCAAAAGTACCAATTCTACCGCGGCCAGATCATCGCGAGCATGGTGGAGAAGATCTCGAAGGAAGACGTCGTGGATTGGCTCGAGGCGAACCTCAACCCGACGAACCCGGCGTGCAGGAGAATCACCGTCTTCGTCCACGGCAAGAACCACCCCCTCGCCTCTCGCGAAAACGACTCGGCGGAGGCGCCGAGAGCTCTCGGCGCCGACGACGTCGCGCGGGTGAAGGCGGAGTGGGAACCGCACCCGGCGCAGGGGGACCCGCGGACGGTGCCGGAGCTGGAGCCGCCGCCCGAGGACGTGGCAAAGCTGTCGAACACCGACCTGGACGCCATCCGCGCCAAAAAAGCCGCCGGGAAAGCCGCCGACGACGCGGGGGGCGGGGCGAGGTCCAATCAGTGGGCGCAGAGGATGGCGGACAGGAGGGCGCAGTGCGCGGCGGGGTGCGCGTGCCTCAAACCGAGCGCGGGAGGGCCGTTCAAAATGCCGAGGCTGACGAAAAAGTGAACGGGACGAGGGGAGAGGGGGCGCGAGCGACGAGCAGAGTCCGAGCACGAAAATGCACCACAGCACTGTGAATATTCATCGTCAGCACGCGTCTTCTCGACAGTCGCGCCGTCTCACGTATGTATTTAGGTTTGGTCTGCATCCACCGGTCGCGCCACGTTCTCGGCCGCTCCTCCCCCTCGTCTCGCGCACTTCGCGCGCGCGAGCGCGTCGAGCGCGCGGCACGCGCCCACCTCGCCGCGGCGCGTCGCACCGCCTCCCCGTTCGGCGCGCTGCTCGCTCCCGCTCTCGCCCTTTCCTCGTCGTCGTTCGTTCGGGGATCCGATGTTACCCGAGGCGGGCGCCCCCCGCTCCCCCTCTCCTCGGCTCCCGCACCACCCCGGGTTGCGCGTGGAGTGGCGGACGCTGCCTCGCGCGCACGGCAAGTCGTACGCGATCGTCTGGCTCGGGAGCGAGCCCGTGAACTCGATGACGCTGGAGCTCTGGAGCGCCCTGCGCGACACCCTCGCGGCGCTCGAGGGGGACGCGAAAACCTCCGGCGTCGTCTTCGCCTCCGAGTTGCGCAAGCCGGTGTTCACCGCGGGCAACGACATCGGGGAGCTCTACGCGAAGAAGACGAACGCGGCGCGGTACGCCCAGTTTTGGCGCGCGCAGTCCGTGTTCCTGACCCACCTCCTCCGCTCGCCCCTCGCGACGGCGTGCGCGATCCGCGGCGCGTGCCCCGCGGGAGGGTGCGCCGTCGCGCTGTGCTGCGACTTCAGGGCGCAGACGGACTTCGGCACCTTCGGCCTCAACGAGGTGGAGCTCGGCATCCCCGTCCCGAAGTTCTGGGGGAAGCTGTTCGTGTCGCGCGCGACGAACGCGGTGGAGGCGGAGAACGCGCTCATGCGCGGGACTCTGCTCGCGCCGAGCGAGGCGAAGGCGTTGGGTCTCGTCGACGAGATCGTCCCGGAGGCGGCGCTGACGCTCGCGACGGAGCGCGCGATGGAGCGCATGCTGCGAACGCCGGACGACGCGCGAGCGGCGACCAAGGCGAACCTCAGGGGCGACTTCTCGCGCGAGTGGGAGGCGTTCATAGAGACGGAGGCGACGAACGGGTGGGAGATGCTCGCGTCGCCGGAGATCGAGGCCGCGCTGGGCGAGGTCGTCCGGCGATTGAGCTCCAAGGGGGGAGGCCGAAGAAACGGAAGCCCCCCGGGGGAGACGAGCGCGCGCGCGCGCGAACGCGCCCCCGCGGCGGCGCGAGCGAAACTCTGATCGCGGCGTTTGTACTTTCGTATACGTACTGTCGTAGTCTATCCACGCGGACGCGCGAGTCGTGCGAGAGCCCCCCCCCTTCGCTCGCGTCGCGTTCGCCGGTGGTACGGCGTCGTGCTCTCGCGGCCGGCTCGTCCTCCGCTAGGGTTTCCAGTCCGTCGGGAGTCCGTACGGCGGCGGCACGTTCTTCTCGTGCCGCCAGATGCGGCATATCCACTTCTCCTCCGTCGTCTCCGTCCCCTCGTGCTCCGCCCTCTCGTCGAACTCCCCGTCTCGGTTCGCCGGGAAGAAGAGCAGCCCCCGCCCCCGCTTCGGCTCCACGTCGAGCGGTCCGAGCCTCCCGAACCTCGTCACCCCCCCGCTCCCCTCGCTCACGTCGTTGAGATACACCAGCAGCGTCGCGAGCGTCTGCCCGCCGCGGTAGGCATCCTCCGCCTCCGCGCCTCGGTTCGCGTCGAAGTGCGGCGCGAGCTTCTGCCCCGGGGCGTACCGGATCACCGTCGGCGCCTCGAACGTCGCGTGGTCCGAGCCGGGCATGAGCGCCTCGGCGTTCGCGACGTACGCGCGCTCGCCCGCGGTGTCCCCCTCCAACGCGCACGACGTGCTCGTGCGCATCTCCGCGAGGCGGGACTCGCGAACCTTCACCCACGCGCCCGCGCCGAGGGCCGCGAGCGCGAGGGAGGCGGCGTACGCGCCCGCGCCGGCGGCGAGGACGCCGAGGCCGGGGCCCGAGCCGGAGGCGCTGGCGGAGAGCATCGAGGCGACGGCGAGCCACAGCGCGGGGCCGCGCGCGGCGGCGGAGACGACGTCGCCGAAATCGTTCGTCCACCCGGCGTACACCACGGGGGAGCGGGACATGTCGCGCTTTGAGGCGGCGTCGATGACGTCCTCGCACTGCTCGGGGGTGAGGAAGTCGTCGATCACGAACACGTCGGGGCTCGCGTGGATCTGGCGGAGGCCCGGGTAGAGCCGGTCCACGGCGACGTGGTCGTCCAACCGCGTGCGAGCGCTCGCGGACGCGCCCGCGACGCCCGCGCCGAACCCGCCGCCCGAGGCGGCCGAGGGGGACACCACCGGACGACCGTGACGACGGGGTCGAGGCCGGACCGCGGGCGCCGAGCGGGACGAGGGCGGACGCGACGCGGAGACGCCGGCGCCCGGACCGACCCAGAGCGAGCGCCCCCCCGGGGGGGCGAACGCGAACGCCACCATGTGCCTTCCTTCACAGGAGAGCAGAGCGCGCGCGGGGGGGAGTGGCGCGTGATGACCACGAAGCCAACTGATGGTGGTCGCGAGCTCATCACAGACACATCAAGCAAAGAAAAGCCTCGAGAAAGATTCCCCCCCCGGCCTTGTCGGGACGCGGCGGTGTCTCGTCTTCAGCGTCGTTTCGCATCGTCAGGTATGCACAAAAGAATCCTAAGAGGCACAACCACACTCGCCTCGGCTCGTCCGCTGCTGCCCAGAGTACGCCGCCTCAAACCCCCCTCTCTCCGCGCGCTTCTCTTGCGCTTCACGGCTTGACCACCTTGGTGACGAGGAATCGGGTCATGGGCTGGCGGTGTCCGTTCTTGCGCTTGTAGTGCTTCTTGCGACGGTACTTGAACACGATGAGCTTCTTATCCTTGAAGTTCTCGAGAACGGTCGCCTCCACCCGCGCGCCCTGGACGTACGGCATCCCGAACGTGGGGGTCTCGCCGTCGAGCGTCGCGAGCACGCGCTCAAACGCGATCTTTGCGCCGGGCTCCACCCCCTTGAGGCTGTGGCACTCGTAGTAGCGGCCCTCGGACACGAACTGCTGCGAGCCGCCGACCTCCACGATGGCGTCCCAAGACGGCGCCGCGCCCGTGGAGGGGGGGGTCGTGAAGCCGACCTGGTTCACGCTCGTCTCCACCGCCGCTGATGATCGAGGGAGAGGGGAGGGGAGGAGGGAGAGAGGGTGGGAAAAATGTTCCGTCAGGGACGTGCACGCGCCGGAAGGATAAGACGCGGTCGCTTTTTGGGGAATCGAGGGGGGCCGGCGGGCGCGCGCGGCGCGCGGGGGCGAGGGGCGTGACGGGGTGCACGCCGCGGCGGCGCGGATCGACGGGGACGCATCGCACGCGCGTCGCGCACGTCGCGGCGCGCGCCCGGTCGACACCGCGCCCCGTCGTTCCCCGACCCCACGCGACGCACCACCGCCGAGCGCTCTCGGAGGGTGGGGTGCGAGGAGGGCGTAGGGCTTGGGTTTTTCCCCGCAAAAGGCCGATGCGAGGCCCGTCGGACCCCGCCGTACGGCGCCACCGAGCGTCGCCGCTCATCTGATTCGCGTCGTCGCGTTCGTTCGATACGCACCGCAGATGGACAGGCCGCGCGCCTGCTTGGGGGTGGACAGGGACATGGCCGAGAAGGCGTCCGCGACGGACGCCTTGGAGCCCGCCGCGGGGCGACCCATGAACGCGGCCCTCTGGGAACCCGCCGCCTTGGAGTTGCCGGCGACGGCGCGCGTCGCGGGCGCCGCCATCGACATGGTCATGGCCGCCATCGTCGTCTGTAAAGAAAGGAGAGGAGTGACGGTGGGTGCGAGGTTCGCGCGACCCGATAGTGAGCGGAGACCGGAGGATGCGCGAGGCGTGAAGGGAACGGAGAAAGGCGTGGGAAACACGATGAGTGACGTCGTCGCTTCGGGGCTCGGTTCGGCTTGGTTGGCTCTCATGGGTGAAAATTCCGATGAAAATCGCCGCTCTACCGATCAAATAGTCCAGAGTTTGACAGCAAGAGTCAATCAAACAGTCGAGCCGAGCCTTTCGACTTGTGATGAACTGGTATCGAATATCATTCAAAGACGGTTTATGACTCTACGATTCCTCATGCCCTACATCCGCAACTCATCCGAGTTCTCCGAGTTCAGCGTCGATCCGAATAGGATCGATCATAACCATCACCTTTCCCCAGGTAACACTGGGTTCATGTGCTACGAAGTACAATGTGCGATAGTATAGTGGTTAGTATCCCACGCTGTCACCGTGGAGACCGGGGTTCAATTCCCCGTCGCGCAGCTTTTTGTCTTTTTTTTGGCGCGGCCTCGTCGCTCCAGCGTCTTCCTCCACGAAGGAGCTCTTGTGCGCGTCAAACGGTGCGGAGAGGCGGCGGAAGTGGACGTCCAAGCGCGAGGGGGTCGGCTGGTGTGCTGAAACCGGGAATTTTTTCGCCGATCGCGAAAATTTTCACAAACCGCCGATCAGCACGAACCTTTCGGTCGTCATCGATCGAAAGGCCCGATCAAATGCCGCGATGTCGTCACCTCCTCCGAGACGGGTGACTCACTCACTTCTCGCGGCCGCCGCGTCGTGCGTCGGGTCGTCGCCGCGGACCCCACGACCCTCTCCTGACGATGGCCGCGCCGCTCGCGCAGACCGTCCTCGCGGGCGCGCCCGCGCCCGCGCGTCGCGTCCCCCCCCGTCCCCCCGCCGCTCGCCGCGGGCCCGCGCCTCGTCTCTCCGGCGCGGCCGCCGCGCTATCCGAGCGACGCCTGGGCGAATCCCACGGTCACGCGGCGCGTCTCCCCGTCCCTCGCGCCGAGTTCGCGGAGATCGACGCGGAGTCCTCGGACGCGCCCGGGGGCGTCGCGGAGGGCCGCTTCGGCCCCGACGCGATCCTCCTCGTCGGGTTCGCGCCCGAGGAGACGAAGACGCTCCGCGCGGAGCTCGACGCCATCGAGGCGAATTTCGTGCGCCTGGTGACGTGCACGAAGGAGCTGGTGGACGGCGCGTTGGGCGACGCCCTGGAGACGACCCAGGACGACCCCGCGGCGGAGACGAGCGCGTTCGGCGTCGAGCGCATGATGTTCTTCAGCGGCATGGTCGGCGGCGAGGTCATGCAGCTCGTGGACCTGGTCAACAGCCTGGAGATGCCTCCCAGCATCTTCGCGTGCGCCGTGCCCAACAACTGGGAGACGCCCGTGCGAGACCTCATCGACGAGATAGCCGACGACCATAAGCTCATGATGGAGCGCGAGCGCGAGGCGCAGGCGGCGGGAGAGACCGTGCGCATGGACGCGCAGTAGGGCGAGCGAGCGAGGGGAAGCGGACGAACGCGAGGATACACGAAGCGGAGAAAGAACGCCGCGGAGGGCGCGCGGAAAGCGGACGTTTTTAGAAGAAGAAGTACTCGTGCCGATCGATTCGTTCATCCGCGCCGCCGCTCGCTCGCGCCTCCTTCGACCGGCGCGGGTACCTCTCCGCGTACCGACGCTGGGCTCAACGCCGCCTCCCGCCTCGCCCGCCTTTCTTCCCGCCGAAGCCTCCCCCGAGGTTCCCCCTTTTCATCGCCGGCGGGCGCCAGGTCGGCTTGGGCGGCGCGTCGAGGTAATACCCGAGCCCCCTCGCGCCTTTCTTGAACGCGTACCCGGCCTTCGCCCCCGCGAACTTCTTCGCCGGCACGAACGCCTCGCGCGCCGCCGACTTCGGGGCGTCGAAAACCGACGGCCGCTTCCGATGGGGCGTCGCCGCGCGATCGACGTAGTACCCCAAACCCTTCGCGCCCTTTCGGAAGTAATACCCCTTCTTCGCGCCCGCGAACGCCTTCGCGGGGAGGAACGCCGCGGCGGCGGCCGGAGGCGACTTGGCGGGCGACTTGGCGGGCGACTTGGCGGGCGACTTGGCGGGCGACTCGGCGTCCTCGCGGCTCTTCGTTTTCTTCGCGGGCGCGGCGTCTTCGCGCGCGGCGTCGGTCGCCGCGGCGCGTTTTTTCGACGCGGGCGCGTTCGCCGCCTTCGCCTTTGCCTTTGCCTTCGCCTTCGCCGAGTCCGAGTCGGACGCCCCTTCGGAGTCGTCGGAGTCGTCATCGGCGCGCGTTTCCAGGGAGACGGCGCCGCCCGAGGCGCGCGCGGCGTCACGGAGGGTCTTGATCAACCGAAGCATCTCCTTCGCCTTCGGGTCGCGGCCGTTTTCCTCGCGGAAGTGCGCGACGAGGCGGTCGAGGACCTCCGCGGGATCCGCCGCGGGATCCGCCGCGGGATCGGACGAAGGGTCGCCGTCGGATGAGGCGTCGTCCGCCCGTTCGCCGCCTTCGGACTCCTCCCCGGACGACCCCTCGTCGTCGTCGGACTCTTCCCCGGACTCCTCCTCGTCGGACTCCTCCTCCCCGGACTCCTCCTCGTCGGATTCCCCGGACTCCTCCTCCTCGTCGGATTCCCCGGACTCCTCCTCCTCGGTCTCCTCGGACTCCCCCCCCCGGTCGTCGTCGCTCGCGTCCTCCTCGTCGTCTCCGTCCGCTTCCCCGCCCCTCCCGCCCTCCCCCGCGCCCCCCCGCTCGCTCTTGTTGAGCGCCTCGCCCACCTTGGCGAGTACCTCGAGGTTCGGGTCGACGAAGTGCCCGCCGCGTTTGAGCATCTTCACGAGGTCCGGCGCGAGCGGGGCCATGTTCCTCGTGAAGAAACTGAGCGCGGCGCCCCTCCTCCCCGACCGCCCCGCGCGCCCGACCCTGTGCGCGTACTGCTCCACGCTTCCCGGCATGTCCCAGTTGACGACGTGCTCGAGGCCCGTGATGTCCAGCCCCCGCCCCGCGACGTCCGTGGCGACCAGACACGGCGTCTTCCCGCTCTTGAAATCCCTCAGCGCCGCCTCCCGCTTCTCCTGCTTGAGCTCCCCGTGCAGCGACCCCACCTTCTCGCCGTGCCGCCTGAGCGTCTCCGCGACGAACCGGACCGTCTTGATCCGGTTCGCGAACACCAGCACGCGCGATTTGCTCCGCCCGTCGTTCTCGCGAAGGTCCGTGACGTGCTTCAAGAGCTTGCGCGCCTTCTTGTGCTCGGCGCACACGTGCACCGTCTGCTCCACGTCCGACGCCGAGACGCCGCCGCCGTCCTTCGTCTTCCCCCCCGCCGCCACCGAGACGTTCGCCGCGTTCGAACGCCGCCCCTCGTTCGACGACTTATCCTCCGCCTCGATCTTCACGATCGCGGGGTTGGGCGCGAGCCAGAGCTTCGCGACCGCGCGAACCGTCTTCGGGAACGTCGCGCTGAACAGCAGCGTCTGCCGCCCCTCGCGCGCCCCCATCCCGGGACCCGCCGCCGCCTCCGAACCGCTCCCAGCCTTCGCCCCGCCGTCCGCGTCGTCGCGCTCGTTCCTCGGTAACGCCGCCCTGATCGCCTCGAGCTGGTCCGCGAACCCGAGCGCGAGCATGCGGTCCGCCTCGTCCAGCACGAACATCCTCGCGCGCTCCAACCCCAACGCCCCCGTCTCCATCGTCGCGAGCACCCGCCCGGGGGTCCCGACGACGACCAGCGCCATCGAGCTCGACCGCCCGAGCTCCTCCTCCTGCTCCTCCTGGTTCGTCCCGCCGTACACCGCCACGCACCGAACCGGCGCGGCGCGGCGGAGCTTCCCGCACACCCCTGCGACCTGCGCGGCGAGCTCGCGAGTGGGCGCGAGAATCGCCGCCGAGGGACGGCCGCGGGGCGCCGACGCCGGCCGAGGGCGGTCCCTTGCGTCGCGCATCGCGAACTCCACCGCGGGGAGGAGGTACGCGAGGGTCTTGCCGCTGCCCGGGGGCGCGATGCCGAGGACGTCGCGCCCGGCGCAGCACGGAGGCCAGCACTCGCGCTGGATCGGCGTCGTGCGTTTGTGCCCGAGGGAACGCAGCGCGTCCTCGAAGTAATCGGGCACCGACGACGCGTCGAGCTCGGCGTCGGGGGCGCTCGAGGCGGCGGCGGCGTTCGCGCCGTCGTCGTCGTCGTTAACGTCGTCGTCGTCCGAGACGCGGTCCTCGTCGCCGCGGGACCTCGGGCCGCGCATCTTGCTGAGGGGCTTCGCCGCGCCGGGGACGCCCTTGGCGGCCATCTTCTCGCGCATCGCGCGCGCGGCGCGTTTGAGCTTCTCGGCTTTTTTGCGCTCGTTGCGTTCCCTGGCGGCGCGGAGCTCGTCCTCCTCGCGCAGCTTGGGCGGGAGCGGTGGGTCCTTCGCGCACATCCCGCGCTGCTTGCGCGGGACCGTCTTCCCGCCGCGGATGCGCTTGCCGTCCTCGGTCTTCTGAGACGCGCGCTTGCTCGTCCTCTTCGCGCTCTTGCGCTGGTGGAAGTCGACCGTCATGGCGCGCGCGAGGATCTGAGACGACGAGCGGCGGCGATGGACGGACCGGGAGCGGCGGTGCGGCGACGACCCGCGCGCGAAGGTCCCGACGCCGCGAGCGGCGGTGGGGGACGGTGAGGCGGCGCGGACGCCCGTGACGACGTCGTCGGCGCGATGGAAGACCAGAGGCGCGCGCGCGCGCGTGTGCGGCCGTCGGGGGCGGCGCTGGGGAGAGCGGCGGCGCGTGAGTCATCACGGACGACTGCCGTCTCGCGCCGGCGTCCGGGCCGGGCGCCGACTGCAGTTGTGAAACTGATGAGATTTGCGGGCGGTCGACTGATCATCAGCGGCGGGAGTGCTCCGGGACGACTCTCGGAGGTGCCGAGATTCGTCCGCGCGGTCAGTCGCCGGGCGCGCGGGGAGGAGGCGGATGTCGGGGGACACGCCCTGGAAGTGGCGGCGCCCCGCGCGTCTCGACGCGCCCATCCCCGCGCCGTCGCCGTCGGCGCGCGGGACGCCGCTCCCCGGGGAGGCCCCCCCCGCGCACTTCCCCGCGTTCCTCCCGCATCCCGTCCTCCAACGGCCGGGTCCGTCGTTCCGGGACGAGAACGCCCCCCCCCGCCTCGCCCCCGCGGGCGCTCACGCGCCGCCCCCCGCCTCCCCCGCGCGCCACCTCCTCGCGCGCGCCGTGGACGCGTCCGAGTTCGGCGACGCGTGCTCGCTCGCCGCGCGCCGCGTCCCCGCGCGGTCCACGTCCGCGCTCGCGTTCCGCGCCCCGGTGGCGTTAGCGCCCGCGTCCAGGCGCGAGCTCGCCGCCGTCGCGACCGAGGCCGAGCGCGCCGCGCGTCGCGTCGCCGCGCCTGACGACGCGCGAGCGTTCGCGAACGACGCGCGCGCGCTCCTCGATGCCCCCCCCCCCCC
>MDSW01003047.1_pt1 | contig 17465 bp, 15 predicted proteins | sample 811171 | NCBI WGS metagenome assembly MDSW01 (sample SAMN05326641, study PRJNA326480) | marine metagenome | isolation source: seawater | place: Atlantic Ocean: North West | collected 2012
CTGCTATAATAGTTTTGGGGGCTAGGGCGTTTGCTTCATGAAACCGGTCAGGGAAGAAATTCAGCAGCCGAACTAAAAGTGGAACGGGTCTAGTCTCCTTAGAAAAAATAATGAATAAAAATTCGAAAGTATTATCTTTAAAGTATCGACCTCAGTCGATGGAACAACTGATTGGACAGGAGGTAGTTGTTGAGACAATTTCAAATTCAATTAAAGCAAATAAAATTCCTAATGCATACCTTTTTACTGGAATTCGTGGCGTTGGTAAAACAACAACTGCAAGAATTGTAGCAAAAGCACTTAATTGTAAGAATGGTTTTGAAAATTTATGTAAGAGTAATTTTTGTGAAAATTGTGAGGCAATTTCTAATTCAAGTCATATAGATGTATTTGAGCTTGACGCTGCAAGTCAGTCTTCTGTAGAAAATACGCGTGAATTAATTGAATTTTCTCGTTACGCACCGACGTCATCAAATTATAAAATATTTATTCTAGATGAATGTCATATGTTATCAAAACAGGCTTGGGCTTCTTTATTGAAAACTTTAGAGGAACCGCCAGAATATTTAAAATTTATATTTGCAACAACCGAGATTAAAAAAGTACCAATAACCATCATTTCAAGATGTCAAAGATTTGATTTATCAAGAATTAAATCAATTGAATTGTTTGAGTTTATTAAAAAAATCAAAGATCAAGAAAATGGCAAGGTCTCAGATGATGCTTTAAAACTGATAGTTAAAATTTCAGAAGGTTCAGTACGAGACGCATTATCTTTGTTGGACAGAGGTTTATTGACTTTAGAAAAAGGAAAAGAATTAGATTTGAATGCAGCACAAAAAGTTTTTGGATATTTTGATAAATCACAACTTATAGATTTATTTGAATTTATTTTGAGAGGAGATGAGCAAAAGGTAATAGAAAACTATAGAAAAATTTATGATCAAGGTATAGAACCTAAAGTTTTTATAAATGACTTTTTGGAGTTGATTTACTATTTTAAAAATATAAATTCAATAACTCTTGAAAGTACAAATTTTTCTTTAAATGATTACGAATATAAAAAAATAAAAGAAATTACTAAAGAAATAAAATCTGAGGTACTAATATTATTTTGGCAATTTACAGTTAAAGCTCTTGAAGAGTTGGATATAGTTTCTAATCAAAATTTATCTATCGAAATGTTTTTGATGAGACTAATGTATCTTTCTTCTTTACAGTCAGAGGAAAGTAAAATTGATTTAAAAAAATCTTCTATTTCTGTCCAAAATAATCATGAAGAAAAAAATTTTAGACAAGAATTAAAAACTGATACAGTAAATCAAATCAAAAACATAACTCAGGAAAAAAACATCAAACCTCAGACGGAAACAAAGGTTAAAGCAGAAAAAGTTTCGATTAATTCTTTTGAAGATTTATTAAAAATATGTAATGAAAAAAAAGAAATAAAATTAAAGTACGAACTTGAGAAAAATGTTAACTTAGTAAGCTTTGAAAAAAATATGATAGAAATAAGTTTTAATGATAATCTTGAAAAAAACTTTGTAAAAGATCTATCATCTAAACTCTTTGAATGGACTGGTGAAAGATGGATAATCACTTTTAGTAAAACTAAAGGAGAATTATCAATAAAAGAAAAAGAAAATAACAAAAAACAAGAGTTAATCAATAATGCTAAAAAAACACAAACATACAAAAATGTTTTGAAAAAATTTCCTGATGCTAATTTGGTTGATATAAATAATAATATTAAGATTGAGGAGTAAATATAAATAAATGACAGATTTTTCGAAAATTTTAGATAAAGCTAAAGAGCTTGAGACTAAAATGAAAGAAAGCCAAGAAAATATTAAAAAAATTAGGGTCGAGGGAATTTCTGGATCGAATTCAGTTAAAATAATTTTAGATGGTGAGGGAGAAGTTCAAAAAATTGAAATTTCAGATGAAATTCTTAAAGAGGATAAGTCGATTATAGAAGATTTAATTGTTGCAGCTTTTTCTAATGCAAAAAATAAATTAAAAACAAAAACTAAAGAGGAAATTTCAAAAGCAACAGGTGGACTTGGAATTCCAGGATTTAAGTGGCCGCTTTAAATAATGCAAAATATCAATGAGATTGATGAATTAATAAAATTAATTGCTAAACTTCCAGGATTGGGGCCTGTAAGCGCAAAGCGAATAGTTTTAAAATTAATTAATAATAAAGATGAATTAGTAAAACCAATGGCTAACACGTTGGCACAAGTTTATAAAAACGTTATGAGGTGTAATTCATGTGGATCTTTAAAATCAAGCTCTTATGGATGTGTAAATTGTGAGAATATAAAAGAAAAATTTAATAAAATTTGTGTTGTTGAGGATATAGCAGATCAATGGTCTATTGAAAATTCAAATATTTTTAAGGGATACTATCATATTCTTGGAGGAACTATATCTTCAGTTGGAAATAGAAAAGAAGATTTGTTGATTAACTCATTAGTAGAACGAGTTAAGAAAGATAAAATTGAAGAGGTTATTTTAGCTCTATCCGAAACTGTTGAAGGACAAACTACTGCCTATTATATTCGTGATAGTCTTAAAAATTCAAAAGTTAATGTAACAAAGTTGGCTAGAGGAATGCCAATAGGATATTCTCCTGAAAATTTAGATGATGGGACACTATTTTCTGCTTTCAAAAATAGATCAAAATTAAATTCTAATTCTGACTAGTTTTTTTTTCTAGCCTATTCAAATGAAGAAGAGGTTCAGTATATCCTGATGGTTGTTCCCTACCCTTAAAAATCAAATCACAAGCGGTTTTAAATGCTAATGAATTATCAAAATCATTACTCATTTTTACATATTTCTTATCACCCTCGTTTTGTTTATCTACAATTTTAGCCATTTGTTTCATTATTTCCATAACTTGGATTTTTGTTGTAACTCCATGATGTAACCAATTTGCAATGTGTTGAGATGAAATTCTAAGCGTTGCACGGTCTTCCATAAGAAAAGTATTACTTATGTCAGGAACTTTTGAGCAACCAACACCTTGATCAACCCATCTTACAACATATCCCAATAAAGTTTGTGCCGAATTTGAAATTTCTGAATTAATTTCGTCAACTGACCAATTAGGTCTATTTGCTACAGGTATAGTTAATAGATCATCCAATTTTGCTGCAGATCTAGTAGTCAATTTTTTTTGCACATCAAACACATTAACTTGATGATAATGAAGGGCATGCAATGATGCAGCTGTTGGAGAAGGGACCCATGCACAATTAGCACCAGCTTTAAGATGTCCTATCTTCTCTTCTATCATTTTTTTCATTTCATCTGGAGCAGCCCACATACCTTTACCAATTTGTGCCTTACCTGAGAAACCACATCTTAAACCTAAATCAACATTATTATTTTCATATGCTTGTATCCATTTAGAGGACTTCATATCTCCCTTTTTAATCATTGGGCCAGCTTCCATTGAAGTATGCATTTCATCACCTGTACGATCAAGAAAACCCGTATTTATAAAAAAAACTCTATTTTTTAAAGCTCTGATACATTCTTTCAAATTAGATGAGGTTCTTCTTTCTTCATCCATAATTCCGCATTTTAAAGTATGCTTATTCAATCCTAATACTTCTTCAACTTTAGTAAAAATTAAGTTAGTAAAGGCACATTCATCTGGACCATGCATTTTTGGTTTTACAATATAAATAGATCCAGTTCTTGAATTTCTTTTTTTTTTCAAATCATGCAATGCAGCAGCTGTAGTAATAAATGCATCCATAATACCTTCAGGGACTTCACTACCATCTTTTAAAAGAATAGAAGGGTTTGACATTAAATGACCAACATTTCTTATTAATAATAAGCTTCTCCCATGAAGTTTTAAACCTTTACCATCTTTCGAAATATAACTTCTGTCAGGATTTAATTTTCTTTCCAAATTTTTACCGTTTTTTTCAAATTGAATTTTTAAATCACCTTTCATTAATCCCAACCAATTTCTATAACAAACTACCTTATCCTCAGCATCTACAGCAGCAACACTATCCTCGTTATCACAAATAGTTGAAACTGCAGACTCAGCTATTACATCGCTTATTCCTGCTATATCGTGAGCAGCACTGAATGCTCTAGGGTTGATAATTATTTCAAAGTGAAGATTATTATTTTTTAGTATTATAGCCCCAGGTTTGTTTGCATCACCTCTATGACCTATGAATTTATTCGGATCTTTTAACTTATATTCATAATCATCTTTTAATATTATTAAATCTTTATCTTTTACTTTTAAGCCAGCAATATTTTTCCAACTTGTTCCTTCAATTGGAATAAACTTATCAAAAAATTCTCTTACAAATTTTATTACCTCTTGACCACGATTTGGATCATATCTCTCACTTCCTCCTTCTTCAGACTCTATAATGTTTGTACCATAAAGACTATCATACAAACTTACCCAACGTGCATTAGCAGCATTTAAGGCATATCTCGCATTCATGATTGGAACAACTAGTTGAGGACCAGCTATTTTTGCAATTTCATCATCGACGTTATTTGTTTCAATTTTAAAGTCAGGTCCTTCATCTTTTAAATATTTTATTTCTTTTAAAAATTTTTTATATTCATCAATTTGAACATCATTTCCTTTATTTTTGGTATGCCAGTCGTCAATCTTTTTTTGCAAATCTTCACGAATTTTAATTAATTCTTTATTTTTGGTTGAAAGTTCATGGACTGATTTATCAAATCCAGACCAGAATTTTTCTGGACCAATACCAGTATTTTCTAGTAGTTCTTCATTAACAAATTTTAATAATACATTTGAAACTTGTAAGTTGTTAATCTGTTGATAATTTTTGCTCATTTTTTCTTTTCTAAAACCCCTGTAAAACTAAGTCAAATAATTAATAGTAGCATTGACATTTTGTTGTCATTTTTCATAATTAATCAAATATATATTAAATGAAAAATTATCTTAATTTTGAAACTGAAGTAAAAGATTTAGAGGACCAACTTGAAAAATTAAAAGATCCATATAATCAAACTGGTCTTTCTGAAGTAGACACACAAAAGATTTCAAAAACGCAAGATGAATTGGATGAAAAATTAAAAGAAATTTACTCAAATCTCGATCCATGGCAAACCACAATGGTGGCAAGACATGAGGATAGACCTAAGTCAAAATTTTTTATCGAAAATCTTTTTGAAGATTTTATACCTTTATCAGGAGATAGATATTTCGGAGAAGATGAATCTGTTTTGACAGGTTTTGCAAAATTTAATGGTGAATCAGTTTTAGTTATAGGACAGGAAAAAGGTGAAGATTTAGATAATAGAATAAAGAGAAACTTTGGAATGATGAGACCGGAGGGCTACAGAAAAACAATTAGACTCATGGAACTAGCAAATAAATTTAATATTCCAGTTATTTCTTTTATTGACACTCCAGGCGCTTATCCAGGTGTTGGAGCTGAAGAAAGAGGGCAAGCTGAGGCAATTGCCAGGTCTATTGAGTGTTGCATGAAATTAAAAGTTCCAACTTTATCAATAATTATTGGCGAAGGTGGGTCTGGAGGAGCAATTGCTTTAGCATCTTCTAACAAAGTAATTATGTTAGAGAATGCTATTTATTCTGTTATATCTCCTGAAGGGTGCGCAACAATACTATGGAGAGATCCAAAAAAAATGCTTGATGCTGCTAAAGCTATGAAACTTTCCGCAAAAGATTTATTACAATCTGAGATCATTGATGAAATTATTGAGGAACCTTTAGGAGGTGCCCATAGAGATAAAGAAACGATTTTAAATAATATCAAAGAGTCAATATCAAAAAATTTGAAATATTTTAAAACTTTGACACCTGATGAAATTTATAATGAAAGAAAGAATAAGTTTTTAAAAATCGGAAGAAGTAAAGGATTTATGAATAATTTAGAAGATTTGAGTTCATTAAAAACCCAAAAAGATAAGTTTAATCAAATAATAAAATCAAATAAAAAATTATTTTTAATATCTCTTTTGATTACTGTTGCTTTTATATCTTTTTTTATTTTATCATAAAGCACCACAGCAGTGTTTATATTTTTTTCCTGAACCACAATAGCAAGGTTCATTTCTTCCCATTTTTTTTTCAGGATGCTTAGTATTTTTTTCCTTTTCTAAATTATCTTTATTTTTTTCAATTGTTTGTTCAACAACCTTCAAGTTCATTAATATAGTTATATAATCTACCTTTAACTTTTCTAACAATTTTGAAAATAAATCAAAGGACTCTTTTTTATATTCTACCAAGGGATCTCTTTGTCCATAAGACCTTAGACCAATAACTTGGCGTAGTTGTTCTAGATATTGAATATGTGATTTCCAATTTAAATCTATTGCCTGAAGGAAGATTCTTTTTTCGATTTCTGCTGCTTGACTCTCCCCTAAAAGCTTAGACCTTTCGTTTCTAGAAAGTTTAAATTGATTAGTTATTTTACTTTTAAGTTCGTCCTCTTTAGATGAAAGCAAATCATTGAATTGACTTTCATCAAAATTTTTACCTACTAGAATTTTTAATCTATTATTGAATTCATTATTTTTAGGGTTAGATAATTTAAGTATTTTCAATTTAATTATTTCTTCTATAATTTCATTTAAAAATTTTTCAGAATATTCAAAAATTTGATCACTATTCATCGCTTCTTTTCTTTGAGAAAAGATTACATGTCTTTGATCATTTAGGACATTATCAAATTTTATGAGCGTTTTTCTTATATCAAAATTTCTAGCCTCTACTTTTTGTTGAGCTCTTTCTAGGGCTTTATTAATCCAAGGATGATCTATACTTTCCCCATCTTTTAAACCAAGTTTTTCTAACATATTATTCATAGAATCTGAGCCAAAAATTCTCATTAGATCATCTTCTAAACTTACATAAAAAATAGAACTTCCTTCGTCTCCTTGTCTGCCAGACCTTCCTCTTGCTTGGTTATCAACTCTTCTAGACTCCATTCTTTCAGTTCCAATTACAAATAAACCACCAAGTGATTTGATCTTTTCCTTATTTTTTTTAAGTTGATCACTTTCAATTGAACCTTTTTTTCCACCTAATTGAATATCTACACCTCTACCAGAAATACTTGTGGTAATAATCACAGATCCCTCTTTACCTGCATTAGCAATTATTTCTGCCTCATTTTCGTGATTTTTGGCGTTCAAAACGACGTGCTTAATATTTTGTTTATTAAGCAACTGTGAATAAATTTCAGACTTATTAATACTAGATGTAAAAACTAAGAGTGGTTGCCCAATTTTATTTAATTCCTTTATTTTTTCAACGATAGCATTATTTTTTTCTTTTTCGGTTCTAAAGATTTGATCATTATAATCTTTTCTTATCATATTTTTATTTGTTGGAATTACTACAACTGGTAAATTATATATCTCAAAAAATTCTTCAGCCTCTGTGGCCGCAGTACCAGTACAACCTGAAATCTTTTTATAAAGTTTAAAGTAATTTTGATAAGTGATTGATGCTAAAGTTTGATTCTCAGCTTGGATTTGTATTTTTTCTTTTGCTTCTAAAGCTTGGTGCAGGCCATCACTAAACCTTCTACCTTCTAAAATTCTCCCTGTTAATTCATCTATAATTTTAATGCCATTTTCTTGAATTATGTAGTCCTTTCCTTTCTCAAATAAATGATTGGCCTTTAAAGATTGATTAACGTGATGCACCAAATGTAAATTTTCTGGATCATAAAAATTGTTATTTTTTAGAATACCCGCATTTGAAAATATTTTTTCAACGTTATTTATGCCTTCATTTGTTAGTAAAATATTTTTATCTTTTTCGTCTATTTCATAATCTTTTTCATTTAATTTTTTAACAAGCTTGTCTATTGCTAAATATTGATTTGTTTTATCCTCAGCAGCTCCAGAAATTACCAAAGGTGTCCTTGCTTCATCAATTAAACATGAGTCTATTTCATCAACAATTGAAAAATAATGATCTCTTTGAACCATTTCCTTTTTTGAATATTTCATATTATCTCTTAAATAGTCGAACCCTAACTCTGAATTAGTTGCATAAGTGATATCACAATTATAATTTTTTCTTCTTTCATTATCATTTTGATCATTATTTATGTATCCAGACGATAAACCTAAAAAATTGTATATCTGACCCATCTCAATAGAGTCCCTTTTAGCAAGATAATCATTTACAGTTACAATATGCACACCTTTTTCATAAAGTGCGTTTAGATAAGCAGCTAAAGCAATAGTTAAAGTTTTACCCTCACCCGTTCTCATTTCAGCAATTTTAGACTCATGTAACACTACACCACCTATTAACTGAACATCATAATGACGCTCTTCTCTAGTTCTTTTTGATGCTTCTCGTACTAGCGCAAAAGCTTCTGGTAAAATTTTATTTAAATCCTCACCATTTTTGATCCGTTCTTTAAATTCTAATGTTTTTTTTGGAAAATCTTCATTTTTTAAAATTGATGTATCTTTTTCATGGGAATTTATCTTAATTACAATTTTATTTATCCTATCCAATTCTTTTTGGTTAGAAGATTTGACGAATTTTGTTATAAAACTAAGAGGATTAAACATACATTTTTGATATATTATTTAATTATAACCTTTAATATAACTATTAAATAAATTTTTTAAATACCATGGGAATTAATTTTACTAATTTCTTGTCCTCAAAAACTAAAAACAGGAAAATGAACCAATTTCAAGATTTGGATCATATAGATGGTGTTTCAATTTCATCGGTATCAGCAAATTTATACAACTCCAAAAGGGATGATCTTGTAATGTTTTATTTTAGAGATGGAGCCAATTTTGCTTCTGTTTATACAAATTCTAAAATTCCATCAGAAAATATAAGATGGAATATTAATCAGAAAACAAAAAAAATTTTTTCATTAATGGTTAATACTAAAAATGCCAATTCATTTACTGGAGAGTCAGGTTATAAGAGTATGGAAAAAATTGCTGATCTTTTGTCTAAGCAATTAACAAATAAACAAAAAGAAGATGAGGAACACCCAGTAAAAATAAAACCAAAAAATATTATTTTTGGTTGCACAGGTACCATTGGAGAAAAATTTCCAGAGGAAAAAATTAAAGATAAAATACCTGAATTAATTGAAAATATAAAATATACACAAAATAAGTATATTTGGATGAAAGCAGCACTTGGAATTATGACTACAGATACTCAGCCTAAGATGTCAATGGAAATTTGTAAAATTGGTAATGCAGAAGTTAAAATTTACGGAATAGCTAAAGGTTCGGGAATGATACAGCCAAATATGGCGACAACATTAGCTTATGTTTTTACTGATGCAGATATATCAAATGAAATACTTAAAAAACTTTTAAAAAAAAATTTATCTAACACATTTCATGCCATAACTTGTGATGGTGATACGAGCACAAATGATATGGTAACAATATTTTCTACATCCAAGGTAAAACATGTAAAAGTAGATAGCGTAAATAGTGAAAAAATTAATGAATTTGATGAAGCTCTTAATAAAGTTTTATTAAATTTAGCAAAAAGAGTTGTTGCAGATGGTGAAGGGGCTTCGAAATTTATAACTATTAATGTTAATAAATGTAAGACAGAACAAGAGGCAAAGATGATAGCATTTTCTATTGCTAATTCCCCTTTGGTTAAAACTGCTATTGCTGGCGAAGATCCAAATTGGGGGAGAATAATAATGGCAATCGGAAAAACAGAGACAGTCATAAATCTAAAAAGATTATCAATTAAATTTGGAGAAAATATCATAATTCATAATGGTAAAATTTATAGCAATTATGATGAAACATTAGCATCGGAATATATGCAAAATGATAATATAGAGATTAATATAGATATATTTTCAGGTTCAAAAAATTTTACAGCTTATACAATGGACTTTACAAAAAAATATATTGAAATTAATGCAGATTATAGAAGTTAGTATGTTGAATTTTATAAACATGAGATTAAATAATAATTATGATTAAATATAATTTATGTTGTAAAAACTGTAATCATATTTTTGATAGCTGGTTTGGATCCTCTAAAGAATATGAGAAGTTAAAAAAGAAAAAATTTTTAAACTGTCTAAATTGTGGTTCTTTAAAAGTAGAAAAAAATTTAATGGCCCCAAAATTAATTAATAGGGATCTAATTGCTAAAAAAGATAAAAAATTGCAAAAAATAGGTGACATAAAAAAGACGATTAAAGAATATCAAAAATTTATAAAAAATAATTTTGATTATGTTGGCAAAAATTTTGCATTTGAAGCAAGATCTATCCATTATGAGAATAAAAAAAAGAAAAAAGGTATTTATGGTGTAGCTTCAAAAACTGAGCTGAAAGAATTAAAAGATGAAGGAATTGACACTCAAATAATTCCATGGGTTGAGGATAAAAATAATTAGTGTTTTATGAATTTAGCGATATAATTTACAGACTTATCTGAATTGATTTCCCACTTATTTGTAATTAGATTAAATTTCATTCCATCTAATTTATCCAAATTAAGATTATTTTTTTTTAAAATCTCTATTAATTCTTCTGGTTTTACAAATTTTTCCCACTCGTGTGTGCCTATTGGAAGCCATCTTAAGATATATTCAGCCCCTATAATAGCAAAAACATAAGATTTTAAAGTTTTATTTAGTGTAGCTACAAACATTATTCCATTCTTTTTTAAAAGATTAGAACACGTTTTTAAAAAAAAATTTACGTTTTCTACATGTTCTATAATTTCCATATTGAGAATAATATCAAATTTAATATTAGTGTTTAGTTTTTCAGGAGAAGAACAGATATAATTAATCTTTAAATTATTTTTTTTTGCGTGTAATTTTGCAACATTTATATTTTGGTTAGAAGCATCTATACCCGTTACCTCCGCACCAAGTCGACACATTGGCTCTGACAACAGTCCTCCGCCACAACCAATATCTAAAATTTTAAGTTGTTTTAAGGGCTTTTCTTTTTCATTTATTTTAAGTGTTTTTATAATATTTTCTTTAATATAATTAATTCTTATCGGATTAAATTTATGAAGTGGTTTAAATTTACCTACTGGATCCCACCATTCTTCAGCAATTTTTGAAAATTTTTCTATTTCTTTTTTATTAATTGTGTTAGTTTTCATTACTTAACTGATTTTATATTCAAGATGTATTTTATCAATATATTTTAAATTTTAGAGAATTATTTATCATGAAAATTGTAGTATTAAAATTCGGAGGAACATCAGTCGGAAGTATAGAAAGGATAAAAAAGATAGCTAATATTATTATTAGTTATGCTAAAAAAAACTATAAAGTAGTAGTAGTTTCTTCAGCGATGAGTGGTGTGACAAATGATCTAATAAAGAAATCAAAAAAGATAAGTGAAAATTTTTCAGACATAGAATACGATGTTTTAGTATCTTCTGGAGAACAAATTTCTTGTTCATTAATTGCAGGAAGACTTGTTCATCAAGGTTATAAATCTAGATCATGGCTAGCTTGGCAGATCCCAATTTTAACTAAAGGTCCGAATAAATATTCTAGAATAAGTAGAATTGATAAAAATATAATCATTAATTATATTAAAACAGGAGGTATACCAGTAATAACTGGTTTTCAGGGTATAAATGATTACAGTAGAATAACAACATTAGGAAGAGGTGGATCTGATGCAAGTGCGATTATGTTGGCAAAATTTTTGAAAGCTGAAAAATGTGTTATTTATACTGATGTTGAAGGTGTTTTTACTACAGATCCAAATAAATTAAAAAAAGCAAAAAAAATCAAAGTAATTTCTTATGAAGAGATGTTAGAAATGGCTTCATTGGGAGCAAAAGTAATGCAGCCGGTTTCAATACAAGACGCTAGAATGAATAGGATTAATATTGAGGTAAAATCATCATTTGTAAACAAGTCCGGTACATTAATCACAAAAAAAGCAAATATTTTAAATAACAAAATTATCACTGGTATAACCTCAACTCAGAATGATGCTAAAGTCACACTAGTAGGTGTAAAGGATAGACCTGGAGTTGCTGCTTCAATTTTTAAGCCATTATCTATAAATTCAATTAATGTTGATATGGTTGTTCAAAATATATCTGCAAATGGAAAAGAAACTGATTTAACTTTTACTATCAAAAGTGAGGATTTATATAAAACAAAAAAAATAATTTCAGCTAATAAAAGCATTAATTTTAGGAAATTATTATTTGATAAAAGTGTTTCAAAGATATCAATAATTGGTGTTGGAATGGTGACTACGCCTGGTGTAACTTTTAGGATGTTTCAAGCTTTAGCAAAAGAAAAAATAAATATTCAAGTAATTTCTACATCAGAAATTAAGATATCTGTTTTAATAAATAAAAAAGATATTAAAAAAGCACTAATAATACTCCATAAGGAGTTTAAATTACAAAAATAAAAAAATGAGTATTAGACCTTTTCGAGACATAAATAGAAAAAAAACAAAAGTGATTAACGTTGGAAATTTGAAGATAGGTGGGGATAATCCAATTTCAGTTCAATCAATGACAAATACACTTACAAAAGATGTTAAAGGAACCATTAAGCAAATTAATGAAATTGCAGAGACAGGAGCAGACTTAGTGAGGGTATCTTGTCCAGATGAAGAATCTACAAAAGCACTCAAAGATATAATTAAATCAATCAACATTCCTTTAGTTGCTGATATTCATTTTCATCATAAGAGAGCGATAGAAGCAGCAAGATATGGAGCAAACTGTTTAAGGATAAATCCTGGAAATATTGGTGATAAAACTAAAATCAAAGAAGTTATTAAAGCTGCAAAAGATAATAATTGTTCAATTAGGGTAGGTGTAAATGCTGGGTCTTTGGAAAAAGACATATTAGAAAAATTTAAGGAGCCATGCCCAGAAGCATTAGTTGAAAGTGCTTTAAGGAATATAAAGATTTTAGAGGATGAAGATTTTTACAATCTAAAAGTAAGCGTAAAATCTTCAGATGTGTTTTTGTCTATTGGGGCTTACAGACAATTAGCTAAAAAAACAAATTACCCACTTCACATTGGAATAACAGAAGCAGGAAGTTTTTTACCAGGAACAATTAAATCGTCTATAGGTTTTGGTTCACTTTTATTAGATGGTATTGGAGATACTATAAGAGTTTCTTTATCAGATGATCCCATAAAAGAAGTTAAAGTTGGTAATGAAATATTAAAATCTTTGAATTTACGCCATAGAGGTGTAAAAATAATTGCATGCCCTTCCTGTGCAAGACAAGGGTTCCCAGTTATTGATACAGTAAAAATACTAGAAGAAAAATTATCTCATATTAAAACTCCAATAACATTGTCAATTATTGGATGTGTTGTTAATGGTCCAGGAGAGGCAGCATTGACTGACATTGGTATTACTGGTGGTGGTAAGGGAAACAATATGCTTTATTTATCAGGTATTCAGTCTGAAAAAATTCTAACTAATGAAATAATTTCAAAAGTAGTTGAAGAGGTTGAAAAAAAATCTTCAGAATTAGAAAAAGAATAATAAATGATACCTCAAAAAACAGTTGAAGATTTGATAGATAGACACTCACAATTAGAGAAAGACTTGTCCTCAGGTAAAATCGAAAAAAGTCTTTTTGCAATTAAATCAAAAGAATATTCTGATTTGAATGAAATTATCTTAATTGCAAAAAAATATTTATCATATGAAAAAAATAAAAAAGAACTTCAGAAAATAATAGATGATAAAAACTCTGAGAGTGAAATTAAAAACTTGGCAACCTCAGAACTGGAAGAACTCAAATTTGATTTTGAAAAAAATGAAAAACAATTAAAAATATTTTTGTTACCAAAAGATGAAGCCGATAAAAAAAATGCAATTATTGAAATTAGAGCTGGCACAGGAGGTTTGGAAGCAAGTTTATTTGCTGCAGACCTTTTTAAAATGTATGAAAAAGTAAGTCATAAAAAAAAGTGGAATGTTGAATTAATTTCTATATCTCAAAGTGAGGCAGGAGGTTTAAAAGAAGTTATAGCATCAATTAAAGGTACAAATATTTACTCCACATTAAAGTATGAAAGTGGTGTTCATAGAGTTCAAAGAGTTCCTGATACTGAGACACAAGGAAGAGTACATACTTCTGCAGCAACAGTTGCAGTTTTACCAGAAGCAGAGGAAGTTGATTTAAAAATAAATGAGTCAGATTTAAGAATTGATGTATTTAGAGCAGGAGGACCGGGTGGTCAATCTGTCAACACAACAGATAGTGCTGTAAGAATCACTCATATACCTACGGGTTTGACTGTTTCCCAACAAGATGAAAAATCACAACATAAAAATAAAGCTAAAGGAATGAAAATTTTAAGAGCTAGACTTTATGAATTAGAAAGATCAAGAATAGATAAAGAAAGATCTCAAGATAGAAAAAATAAGATTGGAACTGGTGACAGATCTGAAAGAATTAGAACATATAATTTTCCTCAAGGCAGAGTGACTGATCATAGAATAAACTTAACACTACATAAACTGGAAGAATTTCTTCAAGGCGAAGCTTTTGATGAAATGATCGAGTCATTAACATTGCAAGCACAAGAAGAAAGTTTAATTAATATGAGACAAAATGAGAATTGAGACAGCAATAAATCAAGGATTTAAAGAATTAAAAAAAAATAATATTAAATCTCCATTATTAGATAGTGAAATAATAATGTCTAAGGTTTTGAATAAAGATAGAGAATATTTAATTTTAAATCATAAAGATGAAATTAATAGTATTTTTTCTGATAGATACAAAAAATTGATAAAAGAAAGATTATTGGGAAAACCTGTGGCTTACCTAGTTGGTAAAAAATTTTTTTGGGAATATGAATTTTTGATTAATAAAAAAGTATTGATACCGAGGCCCGATACTGAATTGATTGTTGATCAAGTTCTAAGAATTTACAAGAATAAATCAAAAATTAATTTTTTAGAGATAGGTGTAGGTTCAGGATGTATAATTTTATCTATTTTAAAAGAAAGAGATGATTTTAAGGGTTCAGGTATAGATATAAGTTCTGAATGTATAAAAACATGCAAAATAAACGCTTATAATCTTAAAATTAAAAATAGATTGAAGCTTTCTAAATCAGATATTGACAATTTCCATTATGGCAAATATGATTTAATTATATCTAATCCTCCATATGTAAAAAGTCTAAATTTGAAAAATTTAGATAAGGATGTGGTAAACTTTGAGCCAAAATTGGCTTTAAATGGTGGATTGGACGGATTATCAGTTATTAGAAAAGTAATAAATAAATCTTCTAATCTGATTAAAAAAAATGGAAAATTAATAATAGAAATAGCTTTTGATCAAAAAAAAGTGGTAAAAGATTTATTAAAGGAAAAAGGTTTTTACGTAAACAAAGTAATCAAAGATTTATCTAAAAATGATAGATGCATCGTAAGCACTAAAATTTAATTTTTAATCATATGGTAACATTTAGAAACAACAACAATGGCAGAAGAAACAACTATCGGAGAAATGATAGAAATTTTAAATCAAATAATGATAGATCAAAGTTCGTTTCAAATTTCTCCAATAATGAAAATTTTCAAAGAAAAATTCCTGGAAGGAATAATCATAATGCACCAAAGCTTATAGAAAAATATAATAATTTAGCTAGAGAGGCTTTATCTAGTGGTGATAAAATTTTATCAGAAAGCTATTTTCAACATGCAGATCATTTTACTAGAATTTTGAACGAACAAGAAAACATTAAAAAATCTAGATTTTCTGACAAATCATCTAATGAAGAAATTAGTAATGATAAAAAAAAAGATAACCAAGATGAAATTGTTTTAGAAAAAGAAAATTCAGAAAGTTTAGATGAAATTAAAAACGGGGTAAAATAATTAGTTTAAACCTAAAATTTTTTCTGATTTCATTACATCTAATTTAATTTTTTTTGTTTCAAATATTTTTCTTTCTTGTCCTTTAAGTATTTTTCCAGAAGGCAATTTCAAAGTTTGTGAATTTACTTTTTTTCCATTTACTATAACTTCATAATGTAAATGTGGGCCTGTCGATTTACCTGTTGAACCTACATATCCAATAGTTTGACCTTGTTTTACTCTTACACCGCTTCTAATATCTCTTGCAAATTTTGACATGTGTGCATAAACAGTTTGATAAGTTGAATTATGTTTTATCACTACACAATTTCCACCACCACCACACCAGCCAGCTTTTTTAATTATCCCATTTCCGGAAGCCATAATTGGAGTACCCATAGGTGCAGCAAAATCTGTTCCCTTGTGCATCTTATTAAAACCATCAATTGGATGCTTCCTCATTCCAAATGGAGACGAAAGTCTTGCACCATTTATAGGTGTTTTCATTAAAGCTTTTTGAATACTTTTACCATTTTTATCATAGTGTCCAGTACTTCCCTCTTTATCAAAAAAATATAAAGAGTTATCTTCTCCACTAAGAATAAGATTTGCATATAAAATATTTCCAGTTTCAATTAATTTTTTATTCTCATCTAAAAAAACTTCGTATAAAATTTGAAATCTATCTTGTTTTCTTATATCCCTTTGAAAATCTACTTGAAAACCATAGATTCTTGCAAATTCTATAATTGTATTAGCAGGAATTCTTTCATCTATGGCAGAACTATATAAACTTTTTAGAATTATATTTTCTTTGTATAAGATATTTTTATCAAGTTTTGTTAGTACAATTTCTTGATTAAATTTATTGTTTTCAAAATCTCTGGTTAAAAAAATTCTTTCTTTAGTTGATAGTTGAAATATGAATTCTTTTAATAAGTTTTTAGATTGGTCAATCGTGAAATATAATTTTTGGTTGGTATTTAGTTTATTTAAATTTACTTTTTTTTCTAATTTTTTTTTGACTTCTAAAATTTCACTTTTATTTATTGAATATTTTTCTAAAATATTATCAAAAGTTTCACCAGGTGAAACTTGATGGTTTATTTTTTTAAATCTAGGCTCAAGTATATTAATAAAATGATTGGTTGTTTTTTTAAAGTACACATTATTTAGTAAAGACTTATATTCGTCAGTAATTTTTTTTTGACTATAATTAAAATAGGTAGTTGAGATAATAGTAATTAAAATTAAAAAACTTAACGCAATTATTTCATTCTTATTCTTAAATTTTAACTTGAATTTACTTATCATTAAATTAATTTTGGATTCGATATTATTAGTTCAGCATTCATTAAAAATCAAAAAAAACCCTTTAAATAAGCGTTTTTTTGATGGTTTTTTATCTCTTAAACGCTTGATTTCCTAAAATTTTAGCCTATAAGCATCAAACTTTCTCAATAAACTATTGTGATTACAATAAAAAAATGAGGATTATTGAGCCTTATTTGGCTTAATTAGCTATTTTAAAAGTAAAAATTTAAGAAGAGAAGTGTGGACGGTTAAGGTTACCAAAATTTGTCGTACACACTTCA
>MDSW01032369.1_pt1 | contig 17462 bp, 20 predicted proteins | sample 811171 | NCBI WGS metagenome assembly MDSW01 (sample SAMN05326641, study PRJNA326480) | marine metagenome | isolation source: seawater | place: Atlantic Ocean: North West | collected 2012
ATTAAATATGCAGAGCTCCGAAATATTATCTAAGAGTAATGAAATAAAATCATGGATTATCGAAAAGAGAAGGAAGATACATAGGCACCCTGAATTGATGTATGAAGAGTTTGAAACTAGTAAGTTAGTACAAGAAACCCTTAAAGAACTCGATATTCCATTTCAGAAAGATATTGCAATAACGGGTGTTGTTGGAATTTTAGGTAATGGAAATAGCCCCTGTATAGCATTGAGGGCAGATATGGACGCTTTACCGATCCATGAAGAGACAGATATAGACTTTAAGAGTGAAATAGATGGTAAAATGCATGCCTGCGGTCATGATTGTCATACTGCAATGCTATTAGGAGCTGCCCGAATTCTTAAGGAGAATGAAGAATATATCGAAGGCACTGTAAAACTTATTTTTCAACCTGCTGAAGAAGGTGGGGCAGGAGGAAAAATGATGAGGGACGAGGGAGTTCTGATGAATCCCGATGTTCAGAAAATATTCGGTTTACATGTTGCAGGGCAACTCCCTACTGGTATGATGGCATCAAGAGAAGGTACTTTATTGGCTTCTGCAGGTTCATTGAAGATATTGGTTAAAGGGAATGGAGGCCATGCCGCTGCTCCTCATAATACGATAGATCCGGTTATTACAGCTTCTAAAATCGTAGTAGAACTACAGTCAATTATTTCTCGAGAACTAAACCCACTTGAATCCGGAGTGATTAGTGTTACAATGATGAATGGGGGTGATGCATGGAATGTAATTCCATCAACTATGGAATTACAGGGAACTATAAGGTCATTAACTTTAGAAGGATTAACAAAATTACAAAAAAGAGTAAAGGAATTATCCGAATCAATAGCAATCGCCAATCGTTGTGAGGCAGAGGTAACTTTCCCAGGTCATGATTATCCTCCTACCATCAATGATGCAGATTGCTGGGAATTAGGCAAATCAGTGGGTAAAGAAATATTAGGTAGCGATAAAGTAATAGAAATGCCCCCAATAATGGGGGGTGAGGATTTTGCATATTATACTGAAAAAGTTCCAGGTTGTTTTGCATTCTTAGGAGTCAGCAATCCAGAAATAGATGCAATTTATGATGTACATCATCCCATGTTCAAGGTAGATGAAGATGCATTACCATTGGGCTCTGCAATTCATGTTAATTGTGCGCTAAAATCTCTTGATGATTTGTCAAAACTGAAACCAATTAACTAAATAGTTTTAATATCTCAATTTTTACGGGTTAATATGGAAATAGGTATTGATAGCTTCGCAGCTGTTGAAATGGGCGATATTGAAAGTACGCCAGAAAACAGTGCCCGGTCCTTAGACGATCTTCTTGTTCGAATTGAACATGCGGATAAAATGGGCCTAGATGTCTTTGGGATAGGAGAACATTACCGAAAAGAGTTTCTTGATTCGGCACCCCATATGATTCTATCAGCCGCCGCAGCACGTACAAAAAATATTATTTTAACAAGTGCGGTAACAGTTTTGAGTGCCGCAGATCCAGTTAGAACATTTCAGAATTATTCAACCTTAGATTTGTTGTCACATGGTAGGGCAGAAATGGTGGTAGGGCGTGGTTCATTTACGGAATCATTCCCTTTGTTTGGATTGAATCTTAATCAATATGATGAGATATTTTCAGAAAAATTAGATTTATTACTTTCAATAAGAAATAACGAAACAATCAATTGGAATGGAAGATTTAGGCCTTCTTTACATAATCAAAAAATATATCCTAGGCCATTAAAAAACCCATTACCAGTTTGGCTGGGCGTAGGTGGTTCTCCTCAATCTTTCATTCGTGCTGGATTATTAGGCCTACCTCTTATGATTGCTGTAATTGGTGGTGAAACACATCGTTTCAAGCCATTAGTAGATTTATACAGAGAAGCAGGTGAAAAAGCAGGACACCATCCTGAAGATCTAAAAGTAGGATTACATTCACTGGGTTATGTTGCAGAAAATTCTCAGAAAGCTAGGGATGTATATTTTCCAGGTTATGCAGAAACTTTTACCAGAATAGGAAAAGAAAGAGGATGGCCCCCAGTCACTCGTGCGAGATTTGATGAGCAAACAGGCCCATTAGGCGCATATGCAATAGGAAGTCCAGAAGAAGTTGCCGAAAAAATACTCCGTCATAGTAAAGCATTAGGTGGGATATCAAGATTTTCATTTCAAATGGATAATGCTAAATTATCTCATAAGCAGCTCATGGATTCAATAGAATTAATTGGTCAAAAAGTTTCTCCTATTGTCAATGGTACATATGATATTCCAATTTAATTTTACATAAAAATACCTTCTTCACTAATAATGTAAATAAGGAATAAAACAAATAAACCGATAACTAATGGTGTTACTAATAATCCTAATGCAAATCCGGTAGGTCCATTAGTTCTAAGTCCCCATATAATGCCAATTATGTAAATTAATGGTAATATTATGCACATTGTAAATACTCCAATTTCTTCTACGCCTATCTGGAGTAAAACTTCTGACAAGACTCCTATAATTATTGCAAATAAAGGGCCCGCAAAAAGTCCGACTATAAACCAAACGACATTATTATGCTCCAACGTGGAAGTGTTGGCCATATCTATTCCTTCTGAGATTTCATTTATTACCGGATTAATTTCACTAATTAAGGTGGTTTTTGGTCCTTCTTTGTGTCTCAGGCAATATCCAGAAGTCCTAAATTCGAGAGCATTACATCCATCATAAGCACATTTATTATCTCCCATGTTAAACGATAAATGACTCATGTCTTAGTTTTTATCACGACATTTTGTGTGATTGTTTTTATTAGTGACTATTGAAGGATAGTCATGGCCGATGCACAGTGGAAGTCTGATCATCTTCCATTTCCTATGCCGAAGAGAAGATGGTCATTAAGGCAAAATTGGATCAACCTGACTTTCTTACATTGGGAGGTTGATCCTGAATTATTACGCCCCTATATTCCTGAAGATTTAGAATTAGACACCTTTGAAGGGAAAGCATATGTTGGTACAATACCATTTATCATGGAAAAAGTAAGGCCACATTTTCTCCCTTATTTACCATTCATCACTACATTTCCTGAGTTCAATGTCCGAACATATGTGAAGAAAAAAGGTAAGGCAGGAGTTTTATTTTTAACACTGGATGCTCAAAGTCACATAACTTGTGCCTATGCGCCTAAGGCATATGGGCTACCCTACAAATATGCAAAGGCAAATGTTAAATTTTCTAAAGGACATTATTTTTGGCATTCAAAACGTACCTCTGATGGTTTAGAATTAAAAGGTAGCTCTAAATCAGTAGGTAATATTAGAAAAGCTGAAAAAGATACATTAGAATATTTTTTATTCGAGAGGTATTGCTTATATGTTTCACATAAAGAAAAATTATTCATGGCACATACTCAACACAATCCGTGGGAATACTATGATGGAGAAGCGATAATCACAAAGAACTCTTTGACAGAATTTTTTAACTTAGGAATTAAAAATTATCTTTCTCCGGACTTAGTTCACGTGACGCGAGGAGTTAAGGTAAAGACTTGGAATCTTGAACCTATACATGGTGAATAATATGTCTGGAGCTGATATTTTATTAATGGATGGCGATTGTGGTCTCTGCTCAAATGTTGCACTTTTTCTTTACCCTAGGCTTAAAAACAAATCATCATTGAAATTCATTGCCAACAATTCCGAAGAAGCAAAAAAAATTATTTCTCAATTCTCTTTAAAATATCAAGATGCAGATACTGTATATTTGGTGAAAAATGATAAAACATACATAAGATCCGCAGCCGGAATAAGATGTTTACTTCATATGAAGTTTCACTATAGGATTTTATTTCCTATTTTTTGGCTTATACCATTGCCTTTCAGAGATTCAGTTTATATTATTATTTCAAAATATAGACATTACATTTTCAAAAGACCTAATAAATGTATTTTTCCAGATTTGTAATAATTATTCATTCAGTTTAGGGATTGGAATAGATAAAATATTCCACTACTAATTATACCAGCCATGACTATATTATGAACCCAAATATTCTTCATAGATTCTAACCATCTTTTACCTATATTTACTCCCATTAATGCTGCCATAACCAAAATGATAGTAAGCTCAAGATATTCTATCAAGTCGTTATACCTAAAAAATAAATAAACCGGAATTCTTGATAAGTCTACACAAAGAGCGAGTATACTGGCCGTTGCAGCATAATTCATTTTATCTCTTAATCTTCTTGTAAGGAACATCGCCCTAAGTGCGCCCTGGTGCCCGGATAAACCTCCCATAAATCCTGATCCAAAACCTCCAATTTTATCATTGGCTTCAGGTATTTTATAATTAGTCCAACGCTCACTAAGAGTTAAAATTGGTAATATTATTAAGAAGATTCCTATTACTGCTAATAATGGCTTTTGTGGAACACCATTATTCAACAATGCACCTAGTATTGAACCAATAATTAGCCACACACCGTAATGCTTTACTGCTTCAAAATCTACATAGTCTCGTAATGATATATATTTTGCACCATTATGAATCCCATGTATTATCGCAACTACAGTCACTGCCTCGTGAGGACTCATTAATAGTAGTGTAATGGGCGTCAACATTGTCGACAATCCAAAACCAGCAGGGACCGTCAAAGCTGAAGCAAATATTACTCCAACAAATATTATTATTATTATTATTATTTCCATAATTGAAAGTATTTAAAAAAATGGAAGAAAAATTCTCTGCCTGAATCACAGACAGAGAATTCTCCTTTTTTGGTGTAATCTATTATTGTTTAAAATTTAAGCCATCATAGATGATGCTTTCTTAGCACCCATCCATGCAACTATTCCGAAACCAATTTTATTAATCATATCGGCAACGTTGTATAGGATTGCCATAATCTCTTTACCATCAGATCCTGCATCTACCATTTCTGTTCCGACTAAGTATCCAAGAGGGTAAATGATCCATCCTACTAGGATGAAAGTTCTTAGGGCATTTGTACTCCAAACTAACTCTTCTCTGATTTTACTGTTGTCTACTCCTAATCCATCATATAATCCGAATGGTAAACCAGTTGCTACCATAATCATTGCCCATCCTACTCCACCAAGAATAAGACCTAATGCTTCATTTATTACACCTGTTTCTCCAAGGTATCCAAATGAAATCATTATCAAAGCACCAACGAAGCATACTCCTGTGAAACCGAGGCCTAACACTTTGTTATCGGTAATTGCATCTTTTCCAACAAGGGAAGGGAATTTCAGGGCCATTAGAGGTACTGTGATGATCCAATCCATGTATCGGTAATCAGTACTAACTGCGCCAGTGTCTATGTACACGCCACGCATGTAATAGTAATGGAATGCAGCTATTCCTACAATCAATGCAGAAATTGTCATAGTAGTTCTGAATTCTGGAGCAACGTTATTTCTTTCACTCATGAAGAACACAAAAGCAGCACCCATTGAGATATAACCAATGAAGAAAAGGAAGAAAGTAGCTCTTCCTAAATTATCTCCAGCATATTCTACTTCAGGGTTGACTGTTGCAGCGTTTACTGACTGAACAATCATTAATGCTAATCCAACTAAGGTCAACACTATAACATTCTTTTTTAGGCTAATTTTTGACGATATCGTACCGTTCATATCGCGGCCATTAATCAATGAGTTATAAGTAGTTGTATTCTACACGATTTTATTATCATTTTTTTAATAAATTTTAAAACCCAACTTTATACAATATTGGCTTTAGGGTTATTTATGGTTAAAGAGATTAGAGTTGATTATAGAGACGGAGGTCGAATACTAATTCCGGAAGGTGCCGGTCCATTGGATTTGCTCAAAGAATGGATAAACGAAGCCGTGAAAAAAAATTTAATTGAAGCAAATGCAATGTGCCTTTCAACGATTGGTATTGATGGCACCCCAAGAAGTAGAATGGTATTACTGAAGCATATTAACGACACTGAGATTGGTTTTTTTACAAATTTGAACAGCGATAAGGCTTTGGAAATTAATATGAATAAAAAAGTAGCAATAACAATGTTTTGGCCTCCATTAGAAAAACAAGTCAGAATTTTGGGAACGGCCTCTGAGTTTACACGCGACGTTGTATCAGATTATCATTTTTCACGGCCAAGACTAAGTCAGATAGCCGCGTATACATCTACTCAAAGTAAAGAATTAGTTTCTATAGAAGTACTCGACGAAGAATTTAAGTCTACTGAAAGAAAGTATAAAGATAAGAAAATTCCATTACCGGACCATTGGGGCGGGTACAAAATTTTGGTAGAATCGATAGAATATTGGTCAGGAAGGCCTAGCAGATTACATGAAAGAGTGATTTTACAATCAATAAATAATGAATGGAAAAAAACTCGGCTTTATCCTTGATTATTCTTCCATCCAAGCTTCTATTTCGTTACTGGCTAGTATCAATGTTGGAGCCCAGAGGCCTACAAATATTCCTAACATTTCATCATCACCGATAAAATATAGGTACAATGACCCTACTACCGAAAACATACTTGCTACTAATCCAATTTTTGCTATTTGTCCACTCATAATTAACTACCTTGGCCAGTACTAAATTGTTATTCATTATGAATCCTTGTATCTATTTGTGATAAAAGTCCTATTTTCATTACAAGTTTAATTGAATGAACCAATCCAGATATACAATGCACCTTGACCTTCTCGGCAAATTTGTTATAGATGAAATTTTAAAAATTCCAGAATTAACTAATTTTGAAATAGATAAATTAGAACAAATACCACTTGGATATTTAAGAAAAAATAATAAAACAATGCTTGGATGTTGTAGATATAAAAAGAATAGTAGGTGGATAAGGAGGAATAAGAGAGGTGAGATAATAGAAAGAGGAAAAGATTTTTGGCCATATGAAAATACGTTAGGTCCCGATGATGTCAGGAAAATAGACATACATCCTGATCTATTGGCTGATTCTCAGTGGGAACGTTTAGCAGCCAGTGTTCTTTATCATGAATATTTGCACGCATTAGGATTCAGGCACTGTTCTACTTTTAGGAAACTAGAGTCCTTGTGGCCAGACAAGGCTGCACGTTTAGGCACTAGAAGAGTAAAACTTAATTCTCCAATGTACATTAGCTGGTTAACAAGAAATGAATAAATTTTTTAAATTCACGATATTCTAATATTTCAATTGTTCAAAGATGATTTGAAAAAGGATATCAATTTAGACTTATATTCATCAGATTCTCCCCATATTGCATCTACGTGACCTCGATCACTAACATACCATGTAGTTACATTTCCTCCTTCTTTATTCATTTCTTCTTCAAAGTTCTCAGAATGAATAATTGAAACCCTTGGATCTTCTTTCCCATGAGTTAGAAATACTTCTCTATCTCCTGCATTTGTTGCGGCTTCCATTGGCGAACGAGCATCTAATTCAACTCCTATTAACCAGCCACCTACTCTAACTGCTGGGCCTGCAAAGAATTCAGGATACCCTAATCGTCCTAATTCATTTTTTACCAATAGTGGGAAATCTAATACGGCGCTATCAAGCCACATCGCTCCAATCCCTGGCTCTTCTGCAAATGCTATTGCTGCACCACCACCTGCTGAAAAAGCAGACATCCCAACCTGCCCTGGTGCGTATTCTTTCTCAGTTATTAGCCAATCATAAGCCCCCAAAATATCCTTATACTCAATTTGTCCTACTGCAAAGTAATCATCCACTACTTCACTTTCACCGTAATTTCTAAGATCAAATGATAATGTATTTATTCCCCCTTCTGTCAAATATCCTTGTATCAAAAGCATCTCTGGTTTACATTTTCCATTCATTGGCATACCATGTGTTAGGATGACAACAGGGGCATTAATATCTACTTCTACATACCAACCTTTGAGAGTTATTTCACTATCTCCTCTCGGTGAAAAACTAACATTCTGATACGAATCAATTTGATAATTGGATACATCTAAATTTTTCCGGATATCTATTCTCTCAGCAGAATCATTCCATGGTTCAAAACTCTCCCAATCATCATCAGTAGTCCAATTATCTGGCGTATTATTTGACCACATCCCGCAACCAGGATTAATCGAAAGTGAAGCAGAAGCTACCATATAACCGATTCCCATGTATCCCAAAGGTAGCATCATCGCCGTTAAAAAAAACGCAATTTTTATTTTCGATACATTGAATTCAAATGCTATTTTTGTTGTATCTTCGCCTTCAGCCACACTAATGCCAAAGCAAAAATACTGATTATACTTTCTTTGATTTTATTGTTAATTTATTTTATTCCCAAGGATCTATTCTTATTACGTGTTTAAGTAATATTTTTGCCGAATTATCTGATTTAGCATTATTTGCGGCGTGTTTCAGCATCCTCCTTAACCACCCCATCTTCATCAGAGTACGACTACGTTCCACATTAATTTCTAATTCTTCCATTGAACCTTTAGTTACTATATTCTGAAAATCCTCTTGCAACCCTGCAGCATGGTCATAATATACCAATAATAAATCCTCTATTGCATCCTCTTCTATCTTCATTCCTTCAATATCGCGAACCATCATTCTAATGTTTGCCTTTGAGAGAATATCTCCTGGGGCCACAATCTCTTTTTGAGTAATATTATTTCTAGAATCATTATTCAAATGCTTTTCGTTTAACGTCTCATCAGTTTGAATATTTATTTTATTTTTACCAATAATTTCGAGTGCAGAGTCTAGATGACGTTGCATAATAGTGCCCATTTTATCAGAATCAGCAGAATCAGATGCGTAGGATAATAATCTTTGTAGATATTTTTCTAATATTTCATTGGCAGAAACTACGGCAGAACTCCCGACAGAATCTAATTTTTGGATTTTATCTACCATCAAACCCCTAGTTCTACTGTAACTCAATCTAGTCCGTTCTGGATCTCCAAGTGTTTTTCTCTTAGAATCATTTAATAATATTTTTTTCTCCATATTTTCAGTAATACTATTCAGTTCAATATTTAATAATTCGACCAATATTTTTTTGACATCTCCAGAAATTCGCTTATCCACTCCCATGCCTTTAGCAACTTCGCTTACATGAGAAGGAGCCCAAGGTTTTGACATATTAATCCGAAGTACTACATTCGTTTAATTGTCTCTAATGGTTTAAAATTCAAATATCTCTCTACATATATGATGTGATCTAAATTTTTATTCAGTATTTAGATTAGTATTCTGTTTACTTATTCCTTTATTTACCACTTTCTTTATTGTAATGGACAATACTAAAATCGCGGCAAAAGCTGCTAAAAATGGAAGTATCAATGCAAATATCGTAAAAAATAAGGCAGCAATATTTTCTATGGTTGATACTATGGGGTTCCCGACGCCTCCAGTTAATACTGTGGAAAACCCTCTAGTGACAACTGTTGCTCCTTGAATTCCTCCCGATACTCCTCCTCCCGCTATTATTGCTAATGACCACTGTAGAATCGGACTCATTTCTTCTCCAAGAAGTATCGCAGTCATCCCTGTTCCCGCTATTATTGCCGCTGGACTGGCAATACCATCTAGTAAATTATCTACCCATGGGATATAATATGCCAATGTTTCGATTATTACTGCTGCTCCCAGTAGAAAGATTGTAATCTCACTTTCAAAAAATTCGAAAGAAGTACCTCCCAGGTCCAGATTTAAGTTTTCAAACTTTATTACTAATGAAAGTATAAATGGAGGAAGAAATATTCTAAATCCTGCAGCTGCTGATATGCCTATGCCCATGGAGAGAGCGACCAAGGCTTCATACACACCCATAAATATCCAAGGTTGCATTTACAATTAAAATCTTAGGAGCCTTTACTTACGATTTTAGATAAGACCTTATCAAATGTATCTAGAGTTTTTATTGCATCTTCTTTTGTTATGACCATGGGGGGCTTAATTTTTATTACGTTTTTAAGTGGCCCGTCTATGCTCAGTAAAAAATTATTTTTTAGCATTTCTCTAACTATTTCTTTAGCCTCATAAATAGCAGGTTCTAAGGTATCTCTATTCTTAACTAATTCAATGCCGAGGAATAAACCCTTCCCTCTAACATCGCCAATTAAAGAATACTTTTTTTTCAGTTTTAGTAACCCATCAATAAAAATATTACCAATTTTTCCTGCATTCTTTATTAATTTTTCTTCTTCTATTACGTCCAAAACGGACAATCCAATGGCACATGAAACAGGATTCCCTCCAAACGTGGAGAAAAACTCCATTTCTTCAAATGAAGCAGAAATATCTGATGTCGTAAAAACTGCAGCCATTGGATGCCCATTACCTATTGGCTTTCCCATCACAACTATATCTGGCACTACATCATGTTCTTCAAATGCCCACATGTGAGTTCCTAAACGCCCAAAACCAACTTGTACTTCATCAATAATACAAAGTCCTCCAGCGGCACGCACTTGTTTGAATACAGAGGACAAATATCCCTCAGGTAGCGGTATTTGACCCGCACAGGAAAGCATAGTCTCTGCCATGAAACCTGCTATGGGGCCAGATCTATCTAGAACAGTATTAAATTCTTTGACATAATTTTCCCCTCTTCTTCTGTAGGTATCAGGGATAGGAACTACATGTACCCAAGGTTCAGATTTTCCCTTACCGCCGGGGCCTCTAAATTTGTATGGACTTAGATCAATCAGCATAGTAGTATGTCCATGGTAAGCACCCTCCATTACAATCATATTTTTCTTACCTGTGTATGATCTAGCAATTCGTACTGCTAATTCATTGGCTTCACTGCCAGAATTTACCAAGTATCCTACATTCAGTGAAGGAGGAAGAGTTCTGGCTAATCTTTCAATATATTCAGTTAGTCCTTGGTAAATATATCTTGTATTGGTATTTAGTAATGCCATTTGCCTTTGTCCTGCTTCGACTACTCTAGGATTAGAATGGCCAACATGACAGACATTATTCACCAAATCAAGATATTTTTTCCCCTCAGCAGAATACAGATATTGCATATCTCCTCTAATAATATGCAGAGGTTTTTCATGTGCTATTGAAAGTGCTTTACCAACATATTTTTCCCGTTGCATTAATAACTCATCTATCGAATAATCAGTACTCACTTCTTCGACATCCATAATACCTAATATGGCCTATGATAATTTAATATTTTGATAAAAACCACAGATAATACAAAAAAGGTATTTACTTCAGCAAAATTGTATGGCTTACACAGAAGTCTCATTGGCAGATGCCTCAGAAGTACTTGGCTACACCAATCTTTCTGATATAATTTCTATACAGAGATTGGCAGGAGGATGGGCAAATTCAAATTATATATTGAACTTACGAGATAATAATAAATTTGTATTAAAAGTATGGAATGAACAATCTGTAGAAGAGGTAGAATATTTACTTACTATGACATCATACTTAGCCAAAAATGGCGTCCCTACTCCAGAACCAATAAAATTCAAAAATAATAAATTTTTATTCATAAAAAATAACTTGGCTTGGACCATACTTCCATTTATTGAGGGAGATTGGTTAAAGCCAAACCACTCATCATTATATTCTCTTGGCCAAATTCAGGCTAATTTACATCTCATAAAACCGCCTCTAGAATTGAAAGAAGAGTTTTCCATGGGTCATAAATTATTTCAAAAATTATTCACTTTAGCTGAAGAAAAAGATAATTGGACAGATTTTCTTATTATGTTAAAAACCGAAAGCTCAATTTTAAAAAATCTCATTGGAAATCTTCCAAGGGGAATTATTCATGGAGATTTATTTCCCGATAACGTATTGGGTTCGAATAGCGAAGTCAAATCAATACTCGATTTTGAAGAAATTTGCAATGATATTCTTGCATTTGATCTAGTCATGACTTTTGTTGGCTTTGGATGGGAAAATAATTTGCCAGTGTCTGAGCGCTGGGTTTCTTTACTTGCAGGCTACGAATCAATACGTAAATTAACTGAGGAAGAGATTACTGCATTACCTCATTTACATCGTTTAGCCACACTATCAATAGCTGCTTGGAGATATTGGCAATTTGTAATTAATATGCCAGATACAGATCATACCGATAGATATTTACAAATGACCAATAGGCTTGATAAAGAACTTCCTTTCTAAATTTGTAGAGTTTTTGAAACTACACAAATTGCTTTGGTTTTATTATTGAAACTAATAATAATATTAAAATAACATTATAGAATAAAAATCCTGGAATTGCCTCATTTTTTACTTCATCATCATCATCTTCATCTGAATCAGCAATACTAGGTTTCACAATAATAGTACCTATCATTCCCATTTGTTCATGCGGTTCACATACATATGTATACGTCCCATTAGTTCCAATTTCAAAATTAAATGTATAATCTACATTTGTTTCAGGATCTCCTGAGTCAAAAAAGCCATTTTCTTCAACAGCATTATGGCCTAAAAACTCCCCACTCCAGAAAAAGCGGACCGATTCTCCCTCATTAAGCGTTATTTCTGAGGGAGAAAATCTAAAGTTTGTACTGTCCACAGTAACTACTTTATCTGATTGAGTATTCGAGTTTTCATTTTCCAAAAAAGATGCTTCTACAGCCCATAGAGGGGTTAAAGAAACTAATACAAAAATCAACACTTGACGTATCTTCACAATAGGCGGTAGTAGTCTTTGGCTATGAAATAATGTTTATATTAAAAATTAATATATACAAGCCATAACCACATTATCAGTAGAATCCAGCAAGATAATATGAATGCACGCGCCCTCCATAAAAGTCTATTATTGGTTAACGTTATTCCAGCATGCCAAATTCTAGATATTACATAAGATATGGCAAGAGTTAGCATAATAATGTCAACTGTTTCTAAAGTTATAGCTAAAATTCCTGCGGCAAAAAATAACACAGGAGCCTCAAAAAGATTGACTAGGTGCTGATCTGCTTGTAAGACAAATCTTGGTGGCTTTTCTCCTTCAAATGTCTTAAAATATCTCCAGTTGAAACCTTCTTTGACAGATTTTTCTCTTCTTAATCTCGCAACAATTCCTACATAGAATGTTAGTAAAACTTGCCCTAGTAAAGGCAAGAGCATCAATTTTTCATTCATAATGCCATCAAGAGGTTATGATATTTAAATTACTATTTACTTAGGCGCTTTCTTTCTTTTACGCATTGATTTAACAAAAATTCAATTTGCCCGTTAACGGATCTAAAATCATCTTCTGCCCATTTACGTATACTTTCGTAAAGTTTAGAGTCGATACGTGTCAAAAATTTCTTTTTACTCATGTCTATCTATATCTCCAAGAAAAAAAACAAAGAATAAATAATTATTATCAGTATAAGGTACCGGTATTTACGACAGGAGTTGTGTCTGTCTCAGAGCAAAGTACTACCAATAAATTACTGACCATGCTAGCCTTCTTTTCTTCATCTAATTCAATAATATTTTTCTCACTTAATTGCTCTAATGCTAACTCTACCATCCCAACGGCACCTTTTACTATTTCACTTCGTGCTGCGACAACTGCACTAGCTTGTTGCCTGCGTAGCATTGCCTGAGCAATTTCTTGAGAATAAGCCAAGTGACTGATACGTGCTTCTAAAACTTCTATTCCTGCACGTTTGAGTCTTGCTTCTACGGAACTCTGTAACTCCATGGCGATTTCTTCTTGGTGACTAGAAAGCGCAATTCCTCCAATGTCTTTATCTTCAATAATATCATATGGATATTTTGTAGCCATTGCTCTTAGTGCCGCTTCACTCTGAATCTGAACATAATTATTATAATTATCAACTTCAAATAATGCTTCAGCCGCATCAAAAACTCTCCAGACAACAACAGCAGCAATTTCAACAGGATTTGCATTTACATCATTTACTTTCAATTTGTTAGACTCAAAATTTCTAATACGAAGAGATATGGCTGTTTTTTGATATAGTGGATTTATTAGAAATCTAAAACCCTCTACTCTAACTGTACCCGAATATTTTCCGAAGAATTGTAATGCTTTGGCTTCATTTGGTTGAATAATCATATAACTGTTGGTATATATCATCCACAATGGGCCAGTGATTATTATTAAAGCACCCGCTAAACTTCCTGAAATTAAAATTACTAAATTAAACAATCCTAATACGAGATGTAATGCTAAACCCACAAAACCATTTAGGCTCCCTTTTTCAATATCTTGTATAATCTCTTCTTTCCTAATTACTTCATCTGACATGTTATATTCAATTCTTCCAGTAAATAGAATATTATAAATATATCTATATAATATCATAATGATATTATTATTGATGGATTGAATAATGATATTTCTACATTTCTTCTGCCCATTCTCCATTCCTAAAAATTGGTACAATATCTCCATCAGGAGTTATGCCATCTATATCTAGTTCTCCTGACCCAATCATCCAATCAACGTGTATCATTGAACTATTTCCACCAGATTTCTTAACTGCTTCCTTGTCCAAACTAATCTCTTCTATAAAACACTTTGAATAGCATTGCCCAAGTGCAATATGACATGCGGCATTTTCATCATATAGTGTGTTATAAAATAGAATTCCAGATTGGGAGATTGGAGATGAATGAGGTACTAATGCTACCTCGCCCAACCTTCTAGAACCATCGTCAGTTTCTAACATCTGAAGAAAAACTTCCTCTCCTAATGATGTTCTTGCTTCTACTATTTTCCCCTTCTCAAATCGTACTTCAATATCTTCAATCAATGTGCCTCTGTAAATAAGCGGTTTCGTAGCTTTAACATAACCATCAACCCGATCCGCGTGAGGAGTAGTAAATACTTCTTCAGTTGGAATATTCGGTGAGCAAATAATGCCATTCTTGGCCATACTTGCTCCTCCTTTCCAGGCATGTCCATCCGCTAAGCCAATAATTAAATCTGTACCAGGTCCAGTGTAGTGTAACGATTTAAATGAATAATCATTTAACCACTTTTGTCGCTTTTTGAGATTCGAATGATGTGCTCTCAGTTCGCTAATGGGGTCTTTTCCATTAATTCTAGAAGCAGAAAAAATAGCCTCTGCTAGTTTTTTAACTGCATCTTCTTCTGATAATTCTGGAAATACTTGCATGGCCCATTTACTACCTGGATATGATACTATATTCCAATTAGTTTCAAAATTTGTTATTTTTTCCATGGCGGGTTTAGATGCAATAGACATCGCCTTACCTAATCTCGAAACTCTTTCTGGATTTTGACCAGACAATAACATTGGATTATCAGCTGAAATTGCCAAACGAGCAGTATTATTTCCAAACGCTTCTGCCATTCCCTTGAACATCCATTCAGGAGCTCTATCGAAACTTTCTTCGTTACCATACCTGTACTTTGCTAGACTTATTTCTTCGTCTGATAATAGAGTAGTCACAACTCCTGCTCCTGCTCGATATGCCTCCTCTACAATCCTTCTGACAAGAGGCAGCGATTCTACAGTAGAAGTAATAATTAAATCTTGTCCATTTTGTAAATTTAAACCAAATTTAATGCATACTTCGGCCATTATATCTAGCATCTTTGGGTCAAAGTGTAATCTTTCATCTTCTGTCATACAACTTGCGTCTATATTCTATGTATAAATTATTCATATCCGATATCTCAAAATTTTGAATATACATAAATACTAAGTCTATTTTAACAAGTAATGAGAATACTTATGGAAGATGACAAATGGTGGAATTCAGCCGATGAAGAAGAAAAATCTCCAAAAGAAGAAATTAATGATTTGTTGAATGAGGCCGAGAAAAAAAGACTACAAAGAGAGGAAGAAATTGCAGAAGCGGAACATAAATTAAAAATGTCACAGCTTCAAAACCTTACATCTGATGCCGTAAATGGACCGGGCTTAGGAATTCCTGAAGTTGGACCTGATGGTAATTTAATTAACTCAGAATCATCAAACATTCCAAAAATAAAAAATCCAATGGGAAATAACAATTTGAATAATTTAAAATCAGGAGAAGACGAAGGAATTGTAAAACAAACTAGTTTTTCACTACCTAATTGGTTATCTCCAGGTGAATTGATTTTCGTTTCTATCGCGCTAATATTGACAATCGGGTCATCAATATTGATGACATATCAGTTCACTAATCAAGTTGATTGGGAATTAACTGATGCTAAATTGATTGGTTCAGATGGCATTCAGTGGATGGAAATAAATGCTACTATAGAAAATGAAACAGGGTGGTTCGAAGATGTATCACAAAGATCATACACGTATGAGGACTGTTATTATGATGATTATGGAGATGAATATTGTGATACATACACCGAATGGTATGATTATTTCGTATGTTATGCCGATCTAAATTTATCATATTCTTTAGATGGAGTTTCTTATATTAATTGGCAATATACTCCAGAAATAACGGGTGAGTGGCCCTGTTTGGAAGACATAGAATTTTATTTCCAAATAGGGGATAATGTGTCTATTGAAGTAAACTCAAATGATCATTCCGACTATCAGGTTTTTGCTATTTCTCATGGATCTCCTTCAGGAACAGTTTGGAATGAAATATTACTATTTCCTGCAGATTCTTATGATATTTATCTATATTATTCATGTTATGCTGATTTATTATATTCTTATACATACTCTTCTGGTTCTGCAGTGGAAACAAGTTATACTGGCTCATTCCCTACCTCGTCCATTTCGTCCAATACTCCTTGTATTAGTGATATAGAAGGCCAATACCCAATAGAATCCGTAGTTCAGGTATATGTTAATCCAGAAAATCCTTCCGAATCTGCTGAAATACATCCTAATAAGTTTACTGTTGATGAATTATTTTGTTGCATGTTATCATTGATAATATTTTTATTGATATCATTTATTTATGTCCGTTTCTCAAATTATGACCAACAAGTAGGTTTCCAAGGAGGAGATCAAGGATATGGCGGCTATGAAGGAATGCCTCCTTTCACTGGACCTTGGTATTATCGCCCATTTTACAGACCATATGGTTATTTCAGGCGACGACGTCATTTTCATAGATCTTCATCAGGAAGAAGAGGAAGGAGGGCTATGAGCCGTTCAAGTGGTGGAGGAAGGTCTAGAGGGAGTAGAAAATCCGGTGGCGGCGGTAGATCCGGTGGCGGCGGTAGATCCGGTGGCGGCGGTAGAAAATCCGGTGGCGGTCGAAGAAGATAATGAATTTAGATTTCCTTTTTGCTGAAAGTTAGTCTGTAATTGTATGTTTGATTACTTGTAAAATACTCAGGTACTGAGGTAATAATGACATAAATCAAATCACCCAGATCTGCTACGATTGACGCTCTACCTTCAATACCTCCACTCATTATGAAGGGTACATGTTCAGTATTTCCTCTTCTCTCCCGGTAAGAACTCCAATTTTTTTTAATTAACACTCTTCCTGAAAAGTATGACGGTGCTCCCTCACTTCCAAAAGCATCACCTTCCA
>MDSW01005771.1_pt1 | contig 17458 bp, 7 predicted proteins | sample 811171 | NCBI WGS metagenome assembly MDSW01 (sample SAMN05326641, study PRJNA326480) | marine metagenome | isolation source: seawater | place: Atlantic Ocean: North West | collected 2012
CGCGCCGCGCGGTCGCCGCTCGCTCGCCCCCCGCCGCGGGGCAGCAGCACCCGGCGCTCGCCGCGGTCGCGCGCGATCGGCGCCCCGGGTCCCCCCCCGGGCGGTCCCCCCCGCCCCCCCCCGCCCCGGGCGGCCCCTCGCTCCCCGCGCGGCTCACGTCGCTCCTCTCCCTGCTCGACGAGGACGCGGTCGGCGAGCGCGGGTCGTTCGCCCTCCTCCTCCTCGTCGCCGTGTTGTACGGCAGCGCGGTCCCCGTCATCTTCGACCCGGGCGCGGCGGAGGCGTGGACCGCCACGCCGGGGCTGCACACCGCCGTCCGATCCCTCGTCGCCGCGCTGTTGCTCCTCCCGGTCGTCCTCCTGAGGGACGCCGGGGAGAAGAACACCCCGGGAGGAGGAGGACCCGGCCCGTTCGCCGCGTTCAAGCCGCCCGCGTTCGAGCGGAGTAAATCGACCCCGAACGAGGACCCCCGGAGGGTGGCGCGGTGGGGGTTGGAGTTCGGGAGCCTCGTCTTCGGCGCGACGTATTGCCAGTGGCGACACGCGGGCTTCGTCGCGCCGGAGAGCTTCTTCCTCGCCCTCGCCGCGGGGCCCCTCCTGGACGTCGGGTCGCGGACGCTCGGGCCGGGCGGCGTCCCGCTGCTCGAGCGGAGGAGGGAGGCGAGCGCGCACGCGCAAAGGGCGAACGCGTCGTCGTCGTATCTCGCGTTCGCGACGCAGGAGACGGTGGCCCTCGTCGGCCTCACCGCGCTCGCGCTCGACCCGAACCAGACGCTGACGTTCGAGCCGTGGGGGTGCGCCGCGGCTCTCCTGTTCACGTGGCTCATCGTCCGCTCGGAGGTGCTCGTCGCGAGCGAGGGGCTCACCGCCAAGGCGCGCGTCGCCGCCATCCAGACGGGCACCGTCGCGGCTTTGGCGCTCGTCTGGGCCGCCGCCGAACTCGACGCCGACCCGCGATTCGCCGCGGAGGGATTCGGGAGACCCTCGGCGCTCGTCTCCGCCGTGGCGGCGCTCCCGCTCGGCCCGCTGACGTACCTCGGCATCCTGCAGGCGGCGGTGGGCGTGCTCGAACCCGCGGCGGTGAATCGATTCACGCGCGGGTACGCCACGCTCGCCTTCGCGCTCGTCCCCGTCGCCGGCGCCGCGTGGCAGGGCCTCGCCGGCGGCGCGGGCGCGAGCTTGGCGAACGGCGTCGGGAGGCTCAGCTGGGGAGAGGCGATCGGGTTCGCCGTCACCGCGCCGCCGGTGGTCCTGTTCCTCGCGCAGGCGTTCGCGGACGATCGGAGAAGGCGACGAGAAAGTGTACTTTTGGAGGAGAAACTTTGGGCGCCGGAAGTATTCCTTTGGGGGAATACCAGTAACGACGACGCCCCGGGGAGTCGCGTCGGCGTCGTCCGCGGGACGGGGCGGTTCATCGGGTTCCGGCGCGTCATCGATCGCGTCCGAGGGAAGGAGGACCGCTCGCGCGCCACCGCGGAGGGGGTGTTCGGGTCGGTCGTGGGGAACCTGCTGAAGAACCCCGCGTGGGCGGTGAAGGCGCAGGCCAAGGGCTCCTCCGCGGCGAAGGGCGCGTCGGGGCTCGCCGCGAAATCCGCCGCGGGAAAATCCGCCACCAAGTCCACGCTCGTCGCCGCGGGGAAGGCGGGGAAGGGCGCCGCCGCGGGGAAAGTCGGCGGCGGCGCCGTCTCCTCCGCCGCCGCGCTCGGAGCCGGCGCCTCAGACACAGGCGCGGGCCTGGACGCGCTCGCGGGCCTGTTCGGGGACGGCGGCGTCGGCGCGAGCAACGTCGCGGCGACTGCTTCGGGGACGAAGGCGACGGCGGCGGCGACGACGGCGGCGGGGGGCGTCGCGGGGTCCAAGGCGGCGGCGATTTCCGCGGCGGGGGTCTCCGCGGGGAAGGCGGCGTCCGTCGGCGCGGCGCTCAAGGCGGCGTCTCTTTCCGCGGCGGCTGTGGCGGGGGCGGGGGCGGTCGCGGGGTACGGCGCGTTTCTTCCGGAGTGCGGGCCTGAGGATTATGCCGCCGTGCGCGCCGCCGCCGCCGACGCGGAGGGCGCGCTCGCGTCGGTGGCGGCGGCGGTGAGCGCGGCGGCGGACGTCAGGGTGTGCGCGGTGGACGGCGGGGAGGTGGCGGACATCGTCGGCGAGGGACTCGAGGCGGTGGGAATCGACCCGAGCGCAGCCATCGAGTACGTCGCGGGAGTGTTCACGTTCGGGGGGGGGGGGTAGCGGGCCGGATGAGAGAAGGAGGAAGAGTATACGCGTGCACAAAACACGCTCACACACACTCCCTCTACCATAGCGCCGATCTGATTCTCCTCGGCGTGCCTCGTTCGCTCTTGCCCTCCCCGCCCCCCCCCGGCCCCGGATGCTTCTTCGCGTACGCCTCTAGGGTGTTGATCCTCGCCCCCGCGCCGACGCGCATCGCCCTCTGCGCGGCGATCCATGCGCGCGTCACCGCTCGCCTCGACCTCGACGCGAACACGCCGGGCACTCGCACGCCGCGCTCGGCGAGCGTCGCCCTCGCGTCCTCCTCCCACGCCTCCACCATGCTCGCGCTGACGCCGCACGTCTTCATCATGCCCCGGAGCAGGAACACGGTTCGGATCGTGAAGAAACCCTCGCGCGTGTTCTCCACGACGCGATTGCGCAGAAACGGCGAGTTGTTGAGGTCCATCATGTTCACCTCCGCCAACGGGCTCGGGCGCGTGTCGAAGTACGCGTAGCACAGCGCCGCGAGCGCCTCCGTCGTGGGCGACTCCAGCTTGACCTGCGAGTGCGCTCTCACCTCCTCCGCGACGCGCTCGTAGTCCTCGTTGACCATGTGCACGACCAGGCGGCACAGGTGGAGCTTGTACCGCGGCTCGGCGATTTGGGTCTGGCCGAAGTCCAGGACGCACAGGCGCCCGTCGCGCTCGAGGATGAAGTTCCCCGGGTGCGGATCGCTGTGGTAGTGCCCGTGGCGAAGAAGCATCGCCCCCCACGCGAGAAACACGGTGTGGAACACCCCGCCCCACCCCTCCTTCCCGGGGACCGCGTGCCTCGCCGCCACCGCGGGAGGGCACCGCGGGCGGCGCCCGGCGGCGCGCGCGCGGCGCAGCGTCGTCAAGAGCTTCGTCCCCGTCGCCCTTCGGCTCGCAAGGGTCTTCGCGCCGGACGCCTCGGGTAACCACTCGGGGACGCTCACGCGGTCGCTCAGGCCGCGGCGCTCGAACAACGCCCTGAACTCGTCCATGCGCTCCGCCTCGGCGCGGAAGTCGAACTCGCCGCGGATGACGTCGAGGTACGCGCGGAAGACGGTTGGGAAATCGACGCCGTTGTCCAGACGCGCCGCCTTCAAAAACTGCGTCGTGCGGAGCATGCTGCGCACGTCCGCCACCATGGTCGCCTCGTCCGCGATCAGCACCTTCACCACCACCTTAGCGCCGTTCGACCGGAGCGTCGCGCGGTGGACCTGGGCGATGGACGCGGTCGCCAGCGGCGTCGGGTCGAACGACGCGAACGTCGCGTCGAAGGAACGAGTCGAAGAACCCCCGACCCCCTCGTCCCCCGCCGACGCGACGCGCGAGAACGCGAAATCGCGCTCGACGATGTTCCGAATCCGCGAAAACGGCACCGGAGGGTTATCGTCCATGGTCGCCGCGAACGCCTCGACGTACGCCTCGGGCATCATCTGCGACGCCGTGCCCATGATCTGCCCGACCTTACGGTAAAACCCGCCGAAGTCGCGGATGATGCGCTCCGCGCGCCGAGCCCCGAGCGCGTGCGCCGCGCGCCACGCGTTCGCGCGCTTCGTCGGGTCGCGAATCAACGCGGGCGCCGCCACCTTCATCGCGCCGTACGCGGTCACGATGGGCGCGACGCGTGCCGCGTACGCCGCCTGCCGCGTCTTCTGCGGCGCGATCCGAGACGCCACGCGCCGAACGATCTCCAGGCGCACCCGGCGTCGGAGGTACGCGCGCGAGACGCGCGCCGAAAATCGCGCGCCGCGAAGCGCCGCGTCGGCGAGCGAACCGCTCGGCGCCGCTCGTCGAAGCGACGACGCGATACGCGCGACCCTAGGAGGGGCGCGGACGCCGACGAGGCGTGCGATCGTCTCCGCGGCGCACGCGACCGCGCCCGCCCTGACGGCGAACAGCGCGGGGGGGGCGTAGCATCCGACGAAGGCCTCGAGGACGGAGAGCGACGCGGCGTCGCGCGCGGCGGCGAGGGAGACTCGCGCGGCGCGCGCGACGCGCGGGGCGGGCGATTCGGCGAACGCCGAGCCCGCGTCGCGCGCCGCGCCGAGGGCGGACGCGAGCGCGGCGCGGAGGCGCCTCGCGCCGGAGAGGAGGAGCGCGAGACGAGGGAGGCGCGGGCGGCGCGCGGCGACGCCGCCGCGAGATCTCGAGCGCCGAGAAGCGTCGTCGAGACCCGGTGCTCGTTCGGCGGCGTCCGAGGACGCGGCGATGCTCGAGGACGCGGCGTCCTCGAGCATCGCCGCGTCTTCCGAAACGTCCGCGTCGCCGTCACCCGTCGCCCGGTCGTCCACCCCCAACCCCTCGCTTCGCAACGCCGCCTCGAGCTCGTCGAGCGCCTCGTCCGAGAGATGCTCGAGATCGCCGTCGTCCTCGAGATCCTCGAGATCCACCCACCCATCCACCCCGCCGACGCGCGAGCCTCCCGAGCCTCGCGAGCCTCGCGAGCCTCGCGATCCCGCGGGCGCGGCGATGCCCCGATCCCGCGCCATCTTCGAGAGCGCCTCCCCCATCCCTCCGAGACCGCCCCGAGCTCGCGGAGGGCGTGGGCGGGGGGATATCTGACGGCAGGCGTGACCCGACAAACGGTCGAAGGTTTCGAACCTTTCCTCAGCGCGCCGAGAGATCTGCTGATCAAGTTCGGACGACTCGACTCGACTCGGCACCCGACCCCCTCTGCGGCGTTCTCTCGCTCGAGCGCGTTCCCCGTTACAAGTCGCCTAAAGACCTCCCTCTCACCCGTCTCCGCGCGCACCGCTCGTCCGTCTCTCTCTACGTGTACGATACGAGACCCTTGGCGAGGTTACACTTCTTGAAGAGCGCCTGCACTTCGTCCTTGCGGCACGGCCTGGTGGCGAGGCACGTCGGGAAATTCTCGGGCTGCTCCGTCCACAGTTTGTGCGCCACCCCCGCGTCGGCGAGCTTCGCCGCGAGGTTCACGAGCTGCGTCTCGCCCTTCACCTCCAGGACCACCTTATGCATGCCGTCGATCGCGTCCGGGGCGCAGTATGCCTCGACGTCGGGGTGGTCGCGGTGCTCCCACACCGCCGCGACGGCGGCGTGCGCCGCCTGCGCGCAGATGCTCCCGAGCGGCCATCCCAGCGACGCGCCGAGGTCCTTGCGGAGGACGACGTACTGCACGATCGGGTTCGTCGGGGACGCGGTCGACGGGTTCTCGGGGTTCTCCCCGGCGGACGCGGCGGCGGCGGACATCGCGCGGCGCGTCCTCGGGGCGGGTCGGCGGTCGTGGAGGGGGGCGCGACGCGCGACGCCGGGGAGGACGAGGAGGGGCGCCCCGGGGACGACGGCGCGAGCGCGGGTCGACCCCGGCGCCGCGGGGGTCGCGCGGGGGACGACGCCCGAACCGCGCGCGGCGGCGGAGAAGAGGACGTCGGTCACGAGCCCGGCCGCGGCGGCGCGCATTCGACGAGGCGGGCGCGCGAGGTGGACCGACCGGGCGAGGGCGGACGCGGGCGCGGCGCGGAGTGCCGAGGCGATTTCGGGGCGCGAACCGTGCGCGACCTGTTTCTCGACGGCGAGACGATCGAACGACGGCACGACTGCTCGACGCGTGTCGGCCGATTCGGTGACGATGACCGATTCGATGACGTTTATTCGTCGCTCTCCGTCCTCGAACGGACCACGCGCGCGCCTTCGTCGCGTCGCCACTATGGGCGAGCGCGGGGCCTCGGGCTCGGTCTCGCCCCCGGCGCCGTCGCTCGGGGCGCACGTCGAGGCGCTCATCGCGGGACACCTCGCTCGCGCGCTCCGTGACGTCTCCCTCGACGCCTCGCCCGACGTCGTCGACACCGCGGTGGAGTGCATCCTCGCGGACGTCCTCGAGGATGGCGTCCCGCGAACCCCCGCGGAGGCGCGCGAGCGGTGGGAGCCGATGCTGATGGACGTCGGCGTCGCCCTGGACGACGAGGGTCCCGACGACACTGACGACGAGAGCGACGACGGCCCGCGCGCGGGCGCGCACGCGGCGCTCCTCGCCGCGGTCGCGGACGCGATGCGGGCGGGCGACGAGGAGAAGGATGCCGAGGACGACCTCCTGGCGCCGGGAGAGTGCGAGATGTGCGAACGCGAGGCCCCGCTCACCAGGCACCACCTCTTCCCCAAATCCGAGTGGAAGCGGTTCGAGCGCCGGCGCCCGCCGGGGTGCGAGGAGAGGGACCTGACGGAGTGCGCGATGGTCTGCCGCCCGTGCCACTCCGCCGTGCACGCCTTCGCGAGCGAGCGCGAGCTCGGCGAGCGGTTCAACACGATCGAGGCGCTCCTCGAGCAGGAACCCGTCGCCAAATTCGCGGCGTACCAATCGAAGCAACGCGTCTTCAGAAAGGGAGGACGCGATAACCGACTGAAGCTCGCGAGGTAGTGCGTACGTCGTATATCTCTAGCTCTAGAGTACCCTTCGAAGGTGATATAAACATCACGCGTAGACGACGGGAGATGTGTATGAAATAGTCCACGACGCTCGTCCCTCGTCACTCGTCTCGTCTCACGCTCGGCGTCGCGTTTCCGGAGTAGAAGCCGTTGAAGTCCACCGCCGCCAACAGCTTCGCGGCTCTCTCCGCGCGTCGTCCGCCCCGGTTCGCCGCCTCGTCCCTCAGCCGTTCGCACAGCCCCTGGACGCACACCCTGAACTTCGCGTGCGTCGCCTGCGCGGCGGCGTACGCGGCGGCGTCCGTCGCCAGCGCCGAGGTCGTCCGGCGCTTGGCGACGACGACGCGAAAGTCGAGCGCCAGTTGGCACGCCCGGTCGACGGACTCGCGCGCGCCCGCGTCGCGCGGGGATAACAAACACGCCTCCCTCGCGCCGTGGCAGTACGCGCTCGTCAGGTCCCGGAGCTCGTACACGTCCCTCACCCCGGCGGCGGCGGCGTTCGCGTCGGCGTCCCCGCGGTTCATAGACCGATTGTTCGACGCCGCGGAGTTACCCGACGCCGCGGAGTTACCCGACGCCGCGGAGTTACCCTCCGCGGCGAGGCGCGCGACGAGCGTCCCCGTCGCCGATTCGTGCGCGTCGACGACGAAGCGCTCGAGCGCCCTCGCGAAGTGTCTAAACTCGGCCGAGAGCAGAGCCAGTTTCCGGCACCTCCGCCGCGCCAACGCGCGCACGGGGTCGTCCCTCGGCGCCCGGGGTCGGTCCCGGTCCCCCCCCGCGTCGAGGACGGAGCGGTGCGCGTCGTCGAGCGCGAGGACGACGTGGCGGAGCCTGAGCGTCGCTCGGCGCGCGTCCGCGAGCGCTTCCCGCGCGCGCGTCGCGAAGAGAAGGCTCGTCGGCCACTCCGTGCGGTACGCCGCGTCGACCACGTCCGTCATCAGCACCGAGTCCTCGCCGTGTATGAAAACGCCGCCGGAGCCCGGGGGCGACGCGGCGACGTCGATCGCGAGACGAGACGCGAGCGGGTCGGACGCCGCGCTCGACTCGCGAATCGCCGACGCGAGCGCGTCGCGAAGCGCGCGCGCGGCGATCCCCGATCCCGATCCCGGTCCCGAGACCCCGAGACCCCGCCTCGCGTCCCTCGCCGCTTTCGCCGCCGCCGCGTTCGCCGCTCTCGCGACCGCCTCCACGAGCGCCGAGGTGAAGTCCCCGGCGCCGCCGAGGAGGTACCGCGCCGTCGCTCGGACGTGCGCCGCCGCGCCCAGGTGCATCGTGAGCGCGTGCGCCGCGACGCGCGACACCGCCGCGCGCCGGTCGAGCACGGGGCGCGTCGCGAACGCCGAAACCGCCGCCGCGAACGGCGCCGCGTCCGGGACGAAGACGAGCCGCCTTTCGGGTTCGGGGGAGGCCGAAGAACGCGCGGCGCGTTCCGAGGATGACGAGGCGTCGTCCTCCGAGGCGTCTTCGTCGTCGGCGCTCGCGACGCTCGCCGCGTCGTCGACGCCGAACGGAGAGCGGGTCGATTCCTCGGGGCCCCTCTCCTCCTCGCCCCTGGACTCGAGCGAGTCGGGGTACCCGAACGCCGCGACCGAAGAGGGCCCCCTCGAACCTTCGGGGGGCTCTTCGGGGGCGGCGCCGACCGCGTTTCGCGTCGGCGTCTCCGTATGCGCGCGCGTCTTCGCCTGCGTTTTCGTCTCCTTCGCCCCCGAAGCCGAACGAAGTACCCCCTCGGGGGGCTCGTCTCCGTCGCGGCTCTCGTCCAGGAGGATCCTGGACGCGTCGTCCGCGGTGCGGAAGGAGTCGTCGGCGTCGGACCCCGCGTCGGACCCCGCGTCGGACCCCGCGTCGGACCCGTCTCCTCCCGCCAGCCGCCCGCGAAAGTACGACCCGGGGGAGACGCCCACGAGCGGCGACTTCTCCGACGATTCGCGCGGCCCCCCTCTCGCGTCGTCTTCGCGCGATCCGCCCGGGTCCTTCGGCGACTCCGGCGGCGCCTCCTTCGACGGCGTCTCCGCCGCCGACCCGCCTCTGCGTCTCAGCAGCAGCAGCGCCTCGCGCCGCGCGTCGATGTCCGCGACGCGCGACGCGGACTCCTCGAGCACGAGCGCCTTCGCCGCCTCGAACGTCTCCTCGCGCGCGCGCGTGGACGCGACGCGCTCCGCCGCGCGCCGCGCGCGCCGAGCGTCCGCGCGTCGCGTCCACGCGACGCGCGACGCCGCCATGTCGCGAATCGCCGCGTCGGCGGCGCGCTCCATCGCCGCCCGCGCTCGTTTCGCGCGGCGGTTCGCGGCTCGGAGAGACGCGGCGTCGAACGCGAGCGTCCAATCGTCCCCGAGCGCCTCGTCCGCCCTCGAGACCGCGGCGGCGAACGCCGCCGTCTGCGGGAGGCGCTGGAGGATGCGAAGCTGCGCCCCCGTCTGCAGCGCCGCGAGCTCCACCCCGGCGAAGAGCGGGTGCGGCGGCCGCCGCCGCGGCGAAGAAGAAGAAGAAGAGCGCGCGCCGCGACGCCTCGAAGCCTCCTCATCCCCGTCCTCCTCCGCGCGGAGCCACGCGCGTTCGTCCGAGGCGAGCGAAGGGTTCGTCCGCGCGGCGGTGGAGCGGAGGGACCCCGGCGGCCCGCCCTCCCACGGCGGCAGTCTCGCGCGCGCCGAGGAGGCGTCCGAATAATCCGAAGCCGTTCGAAGCCGTTCGAAGCCGTCGTCCTCGTCCTCGTCCTCGCTCACGCCCTCGTCCTCGCCCTCGCTCGCGCCCTCGTCTATAGCGCGTTCGGTCCGCCTTCGGAAGCTTCGGAGGGTTCGTTCCGCGGGGGCCCACTCGAGCGTCGCGGCGCTCGACCCCCAGTCCGGCGACGTCGCCACCGGAAACTCGGCGCGCGGGTCGCGGACGCGCGCCGCGCTCGTCCACGCGCGCATCTGCGCGAGCATCGGCGCCGCCGCCGCCGCGGCGACGCGGCGGAGCGTCCAATCGACCGACCCGTCGCGCTCGCCCGCGCCGGCGAACGCCAACCGACGCGCCGTCCGCCGAAGAAGCGCCGCGCCGGAGGAGGAGGAGGAGGAGGAGGAGGAGCGCGCGTCGAGCGGGTCGCCGCCGAACAGGTCCGCCAGCGCCGCGACGCGCGCGCGAATCGAGCGCGTGTGCGCCAACGCCTCGAGGAGCGTGACCCCGCCGGAGTCCGGCCCGGCCGCCGCGTCCTTCCCGTCGAATGCCCCCCTCGCGTGGTACGCCTCGGTCATCCTCGCCGCGCACAGCCGCTCGGCGTCGCGGCGCGCCGCCGCCGCCGCCGGAAGCGCGAGCGTCGCGGCGTCCAACGCGCGGAGCATGTCGCGCGCCTCCCGTCGCGCCGATTGCGTCGCGAGGTCCGGCGGGACGAACGCGGGGGCTTTTTCGAGGGCTTTTTCGGCTTTTTCGGCCGTCGTTCGGGAAGAAGAGGTGTTGATCGCGATGGCTTCGTTCCTCTTCGGAAGAAGAAACTGCGGTCCCTGCGGCGCGGCGCCTCGCTCGAGCGCCGCTTCGAGCGCGGCGCGGCGCCTCGTCGCCTCCGCGAGGGGCGCGAGCGCCCCCGCGGTGGCCTCCGCGCTCGCGGCGGGGAGGCGAAGCGGCGGCGCGCTTTGATCGTTCGTCACGCGTCCCGAGACGCCCGCGAAGAGCTCGCGCTCGAGGCGCTCGGCGTCTTCGCCGCCGGCGACGACGAGCGCTCTTCGCGCCGCGTGTACCACCTCGTCCACCGTCGCCTCCGCGGGCGCGGGTTCCCCGAACAGCGCCGACTCCGCCGCCTTCGAGTGCCACGCCCCGCCCTCGTACGCGCGGCCGAACGCCGCCGCGCCGCGGCTTGTGAACGCGCCGCACGGAGGCGCGCGCGCCGGCGCCGCGTCCCACCCGAGCGTCGCCCGCGACGCGCGCGAAGACGCGTCGTCGCGCGCCGCCGCGAGCCACTCCGAACCGTCGCCGACGCCGTCGGCGCCGCGGCGTCGGCGTCTTCCGTCGCCGCCCGAAAAAAAACTCGCCGAGCCGCCGACGAGAAACGGGCGGTCCCCCTCCTCCTCCTCCTCCTCCTCGCCGGAGGACGACGTTTCCATCGCGGAGTCGATCTCGAGCGCCGCGAGGTCCGGCACGAACACCTCGTCCACCGCCTCGTCCTCCCCCCGCTCGGCGAACGCGAACGCGTCGAACGCGTCGAACGCGTCTTCGCTCGGCGGAACGACGAGCGCGGCGCCGAGCGCGTCGTCCATTCCGCCGGGGGGAAGCCGCGCCCTCGCGAGCGCGCCGAAGAGAGACCCGTCCGGTTCCGGTTCCGTCCCGGGGGTCCCCGCCGCGCCTCCTCGTCCGAACGCCGCGAACGACGCCGACCCGGGCGAGGCGTCGAGGCGCGCGCCGGTCGCGAAGGGGATCGCCGAAGCTGACGGGTCTGTTTCCTTCGCGTTCGCGCGCGGGGCGCGAGCGGTAGGTCCGCCGCCGAACGCGGGCAGCGTCGCGATGGGCGCGAGGCGGAGGGCGGCGGTCGCTCGCTCGGCGCGCCTTCGCGCCGCCGTCGCGTCTCCGTTCGATTCGGACGCCGCCGGGGGGTTTCGCGCTCGGTCGCCTGAGCCCGCGAGGGCGAGGAGGAGCGCGACGATGGCGTCGGGTTCGGCCGTCGGGACGGCGACGGCGGCGTCTTTCTCGATACGCGCCTCGATGCGTCTCGTCGGACGGTCCGAGGCGAGCGAGGGCGGCGCGCGCTCGCCGGGGTCGCCGAGCGAGCCGGGCGCCTCGTCATCGCGCGGGGGCGCGTCGGGGATGCGCTCCCGGGGCGCGGCGACGAGCGCGTCGTGGAGGCGCTCGAGGGCGTCCGCGGCGTCTCCGTCTCCGCGCGCGCGCATGGTGAGCGAGGCGCTCGCGAGGCCGAGTGCGTTGCGCTCGGCGCGATCGTCGGGGCGAAGGCTCGCGCGGCGCGCCTTGGACGCGTCGTCCACCGCGAGCAGGACGTCGAGGGCGCGGCGCGTCAGGCGACGCGTCGCGGCGGAGTACCGCGCGACGGCGTCGGGCGCGTCCTCGCCGATGCCGTGCGCGTGGAGCGCGCGTTTCGCGAGCGCCTCGAGCCGACCCCGGAGCGTCAGAGCGCGCTCGGGCGCGTCCGAGCGCGCCGCTCCCTCGGGCGCCATCGCCGAGCGCGCCGCGTCCTCGCGCCGGCGCGCGGGGGCGGGGCCGTGCGCGCGCGCCCGCCCGGCGGCGCCTCCCGCAGTGGGATGGGAGCCCCCGGACGAGGGACGGAGGGCGGGAGGGATCCGTGCCCTGCGCGTCGACGTTTGAAACGCTTCCGCACACGCGGGTGTCAGACGAGTCATCCGCGCCGGCGCCCGGCGCCGGCCCCGGTCTCGGGCGCGCCGTCCGGACGCCCCCCTCCGCACGCGGCGGCGCGCGCGTCACGCGGCTCGCGCGGACTCGCTCCCGCGATGCTCGCGGCCGCGTCCGCGGACGCCTCCGGGCGTCTCGACGCCGGCGACGCCCCGTTCGCGCGCGCGACCGCCGCCGCTCCGCCCGACTACGCGGACGCGACGGCTAACAATGCGTCCCTCGACGTCGCGTTCCGCGCGATGGCGCTCTCCGCGGCGACCCCCGGGCCGCGCGCGCACCTGACGCTGACGACCGAGTTCGCGATCCGCGCCGGCCGCGCGGGCGCGGACCCGCGCTCGGCGGCGCCCCACGGCGCGCCGCACGACAACTTCCTCAAGTCCTGCGTGTGGTCCCCCGACGGCGTCTCCCTCCTGACGTGCGCGGCGGAGGACGACGTCTTCCGGATCTACGACGTCCCCGTCGCCCTCGACGCCCTCCTCGCCGCCGCCGCCTCCGACGACGCCACCGGCCGAGCCGACGGAGACGAAGGCGGAGGCGGAGACGGAGACGGAGACGGAGGCGGAGGCGGAGACGGAGACGGAGCCTCGTTCGACGGAGGCGGAGACGGAGACGGAGCCTCGTTCGCCTCGTTCGGCCTCCCCGCGGATGCGCTGTGGCCGGCGCTCCGCGTCGCGGCGCGCGAGTCGGTGTACGATTACGAGTGGTACCCTCGCGCGACGGCGTCGGCTCCGGAGACGTTTCTCTTCGCGTCCACCTCCCGCGCCTCGCCGGTGCACCTCCGCGACGCCGTCGCCGACGGCGCGATCGTGGCGAGTTACGTCGGGATGAGCCACCTCGACGAGCCCGTCGCGGCGAAGTGCGTCGCGTTCGCGAGCGACGGCGCGTCCATCTACGCCGGGTACGACAAGGGGCTCGTTCGCGCGTGGGACGTCGCCAGGCCCGGGCGGGAGCCGCTTCTCGCGTTCAAAGCGGACCTCGCCGGGACCTCGCGAAAGCGGCGAAAGGCGGGTTCGAAAGGCGGGCCCGAACAACTCGGCGACGCGTCGTCGCGCGACGGCGCGATCGCGCGGGTGGGCGCGGTGTCGTGCTTGTCGTCTTCGCCGGCGGAGGCGGGGTCGGCGCCTTTGCTCGCCGTCGGGGGTTTCGGCGGCGGCGTCGCGCTCGTCGACCTTCGCGACGGCGCGCGCGCCTCCCCGGCGGCGCTCTTGGGGGGCCACGCGACCGGCGTGACCGGCCTCGCGTGGTCCCCGGACGGGAATTACCTGTACACGGGCGCGCGGAAGGACGCGCGGATCCTGTGCTGGGACGTTCGGGGCGCGTCGGACGCCGCCGTCTACGCGATGCGCCGGGCGTCCGCGCATTCGAACCAGCGCGTGGGGTTCGACGTCGAGCCGTGCGGGCGCCACCTCGTGACCGGCGGCGAGGACGGCGTCCTTCGCGCGTTCGACCTGAGGGACGGGAGCGAGGTCGGGAGCTGGCGGGCGGCGAGGGACTGCGTCAGCGACTGGGCGTTCCACCCGGCGGCGGCGTTCGCGCCGGCGGAGGGGCGCCCGGTCGCGAGGGGGGCCTCCGTCTCGGGCGAGAGGCGGTTCCGATCCCGGCTCGTCGACGAGGAGGAGGAGGAGGAGGAGGAGGGGGGCGGGGGTGAGGGACCCGCGTGCGCGCTCAGGGTGTGGGACTACCCCACGGCGCCGTTAGACGCGTGATGAGCGTGTGATCGATAGCTTCGACCACAACGAACGGCGACGTTCTCGAGCTCCACACGCACGTTCTCAAGCTCCACGCGTACGTTCGTCTCTTCGTCCGTTGGTCTCTTCGTCCGTTGGTCGCTTCTTTCAAAATAAAGTCTCATTCGCTCTCTCACTCGTTCACGGACGTCGCCGCGAGCGCGTCGGCTAACGCGTCCGGAGTCGCCGCCGCCTCGCGCGCATCGCTCGCCGCGTCTCTCCCCCCGGCATCCCTCCCCCGGCCGCGCCCCCTGCCCCCACCCGCGCGGGGAGGGGGAAGCGTTCGCGGGCGCGTCGCGAACGGCGTCGCCGTCGTCGGCGCGCCGCCGCCGCCGCCGCGACTCGGCGCGGGCGACGGGGGACCGGGGCGTCTCGTCGCGCCACCAGCTGGTATCGTATCCCCCCCGCGACGCCACGACCCGGGTTCGAACCCGTGCGGCCGACCGTCGTTTCGCTTCTTCCGCTCGTCTCGGCACGGACGACACCGCCTCGGGAGGTCGAAACCCTTCTTCTCGAGGTACTCGCGCTCGCTCGAGGAGACGCAAAACGACGCTCGGCACGAGGCTTCGGCGCAGACCGCGCGCGCGCTCATCACGCGGTTGGTCGGCGGGAACGCAAGGAGCGCGCCGGAACGGGTAGTATCATCGCTCGACGATTCCGTTCCGTCTGCGTTCGCCGCGGTGCGGAGCCTCAGGAGGTGCGCGAGCGCGCTCGCGTCGGTCGCGTCCGGTCTGCGGTCGACGGCGGCGAAGATCTCGGCGACGAGCGCGACCCGCGCGAACGCTCGGAACCCGCGAACGTCCTCGCGCGCGGTCGCCCCGATCCCGCGGCCCCTCGCGTCCCTCGCGTCGAGCCACGCGAGCGCGTTCGCCGGCCCCGCGCCCTCGACGTCCGCCAACGCGGCGGCGAGGAGCGACGCGTCCGCGGCGGAACACGAGGCTTCCGAGGCTTCCGAGGCTTCCGAGGCTTCCGAGGCTTCCGAGGCCACCGTCTCCTCCCCCGCCGCGTCGAGCGGCGCGACGAGGTCGTCCACCCACCGCACGCGTCCGCTCGCCTCGTCCCACTCCGGGTATGCCTCCCGGACGGCGTCCGCCGCGCCCATCGCCGCGTACGCCGCGCGCCGGAGCGGCCTCGCGATGCCGTGAAGGTTGCCCGCGGCGCGGGTCAGCGGCGAGCACGCGCCGCGTACGTATTCGCCCTTGCGAAGCACCTCCCGGAGCTTATCGTGGCGACGGGTCCACTCGACCGGGTCGTACGCGGGGACGTCCGAAGCCGCGCGGCGCGCGACGCCCGGCTTCGGGGTGGGGTTCGGGGACGGGTGGAGCTCGATCGAGACGTCGCTCGCGGCGGCGGCAGCGGCGGCGACGACGAAGGAGAAATCGGCGAAGACGCGCTCGGGGGCGTTCGGGATGAGGTCGTCGTATCGGAACATGTCCCGATCCGCGCTGAGCACGAGCGCGCTCGGGGCTCCGGGCTCGGACGCGGAGAGCTCGTGCGCGAGTCGCGCGATGACGTCGTCGCCGTCCGTGCCCTCCACGGTGTACACCTTCGCGCCGGACGCGTGTAGGGCGTCGGCGAGGAACGTGTCCGCCGAGAGCGGAATGTCGCGCCTGCCGCCGCGAACCTCCTTCTCGCGGCGCTCCGTCCACTTCCTGCCCGCCTCCTCGGACTTCCACCCCGCGTCGATGACGAAGTGCGGCTCGAACCGCGAGCGTTCGCACGCGCGGAGGAATCCGTCCACGCGAGCGCGCATCGCCGCGAGGAGCGTCCACGCGGAGGCGCGCGCGGCGCGCGGGTCCGCGTCTCGGACGGGCAAGAAGTACGACGTCAAAAAGTTGAGCGCGTCCACGACGAGCGGCACCGAGTGGGGCGCACCCGCGGCGGGCGGAACCGCCGCCGCGCCCGCGGACGACATCCGCCGCCGCGCGATCGAGGACGCGGCGGCAACGGCGCGCGCGAATGTCCCCCACCGCGAGAGGGAGACCCTCGAGGTTCCTCGAGGGCGCCTCTCGTGTCGGAGGCGACGACGACGAGTTCGACCAGAAGTGCAGAGTGTCGATCACACTTGCTTTTCGTCGTCGGCCAGCTTCACACGTGTAAAAAAGTGATCGTTGTCCTCGTACCACGTTCCTCCCGCGCGCGTCGGCGGTCGTCGGTGGCTTCGCTCGCGCTCGCGGGGCGTCGCCTCGGCTCGCGCTTTATGGCGTTTCCCGGTGACCTCCGCGAGCGTTTCCTCGCGACCCCCCTCGTGACGCGCCACCTCATCGCGTCCACGTGGATCGCGGTCGTGCTCAACGTCGTCGTCGGCCTCGACGACCTCGTGTGCGCCTCCCCTCACGACATCGTCCGCGGCGGCCAGCTCTGGCGGCTCGCGCTGAGCCTCTTCTACGTCCCCGGCGCGCTCAACGCCTTGATCGTCTCGTTCGTGCTGTACCGCCTCGCCGCGGCGTGGGAGCGCGAGCGCGGGTCGATCCGGCTCGCGTATTACTTCCTCGTCGCCGTCGTGAGCACCAACCTCGGCGTCTGCGTCCTCGCGGTCGTCGTCGCGCCCGTCGTCCCGTCCGTGCTCTCCCCCTCGTTCCTGTGCGGCCCGGGGATCCTCGCGGCGTTCCTCGTCCTCATCACGCGCTCGAGCCAGGCCTACGGCGGCGCGAACGTCAGCGTCCTCGGCGCGTTCCAGATCCCATCGCGCGCGTTCCCCCTGCTCCTGCTCGCGTTCTTCTCCGTCTTCGGCGCCAACCCGCTCGAGTCCGCCGCGAGCGTCGCGGTCGGGTACGCGTGGGCCCAGGGGCACCTCGACGCGATCATGCCCGGAGACCGGACCCTGGAATCCATCGAGCGCCACGCGTGCGTCGCCCCCGTCGCGAACGCGAGGGGGTACGTCGGCGTCGCGAACGCCGGTCCGGGGCTCCCGATCCAGATGGCGCCGGGGAGCGGCGCGGGCGCCGCGGGAGGAGGAGGCTCGGCCTCGGCGGGCGCCGCGGCGGACCCCGCGAGCGGCTTCTTCGCGCACATCCGCGACCGCGCGTTCGCGGGCGAGGCCCGAGGCCGCGGGCGAAGGCTCGACGAGCGCGGCGGCGGCGGCGGCGGCGGATCGGGGGCGCGGGCGGGGGAGGGGTACGCGACGCCGCCGCCGCTTCGGGGAGGGGACTCATTGCCCCCGGACGTCGTCGCCGCCGCCGCCGCCGCGCCGCTTCCGGCGCACATTCGCGGGGGGAGGGGGGGCGCGGGGGGCGCGGGGGGGATGAGCTCGGGCGGGAGACCGGGGGTCGAGGGGGGAGGCGCGGGCGCGGGCGCGGGTGCGGTCACTGGGGAGCAGACGAGGGAGGCGCGCGCGGAGGCGTTCGCGCGCGCGCACGAGGCGCGCCTCGCGCAGGAGCGGCGCGAGAGGGATCGCGGGGCGTGAGGTGCGAACGCGGAGTCTAACGCGCGGAGACGGGCGCGCGGGACGTCGAGGGCGCCGGGCGAGGCTCGGTTCGGAAGGAGGACGTTTTTATGACCCGCGCGACGAAACGGGCGTCGGGCGGGGGCGGTGCACGTGATCGGGGAGGTGTATGGTGGATAGTCAGCATAAAAACGAAATAACAACACCATAATGAGTCATCACTATCTGCATTCCATCGGAACGTTGTTGAATTTTCTCCGCATCGTTTGCACGGCGCTCGAAATCCTCTGTCGCTGCCGCGACGACGCCTCCCCGCGGCGCCACTCTCGACGACACGTCCGACGCGTCATTCCCGCGAGCATGTCCGACGGCACCCTCAGCGAGCGCGAGCGGCTC
>MDSW01004066.1_pt1 | contig 17455 bp, 20 predicted proteins | sample 811171 | NCBI WGS metagenome assembly MDSW01 (sample SAMN05326641, study PRJNA326480) | marine metagenome | isolation source: seawater | place: Atlantic Ocean: North West | collected 2012
AAAACTATTAAGATACCAAAAAAAGCTAAAACAATTATTATTGGAAGTAACCAATATTTTTTTCTCACGTTCAAAAACTCCCAAAATTCTTTTATAAAATCAATCATTAAAATTGCTTTCTCATACTACCTATCTTTTTATTTCTATTAATCCAATAAGTTTCTTTATTCTTAATAAACCTCAGATTTAAAAGGTCTTTTCCAAATAATCTCACTATTAAACTGATAGGTGTCAAAACAATAAAATAAATTATAGCCATGACAATAGGCGCGATGACTCTTCCCAATATTTCGCCAAATTTAATCCATAACTTATTGAATGGAGTTAAAATTTTAGAATTTAAAATTCCTAAAACCAAAAATATTAAAGAAAAAATTATAAATATTTGTCTTGGATTACCTTGATTAAGCAATGGCCATAAGCCAATCAATAAAAAAACCAAGAAAAATAAAATTCCAAAACTTCTATTACTACTCATTATAATATGACTAAATATAATAAAAAATGAATTTTATCAATTTGAAACTCCAGTTTTTGTTTTTAACAAAAATAAACTTTTATATTTACTAAGAATTCTTCTCATTCCAGCACCAAAAACACCTAAAGTTATCGCCAAAAGTATAGCTGATGCGCTATAGAAAAATGGTGTTTCATTTGAGAACTTTATTATAAACTGAGAAAAACTATTTAGTTGCTCAACATCTAATTTTTCATTTATGAATTTTTTTGTGTCTCCTTCACTAAAAAAAGTGTCGTAAGCAATGGCCACAGAAACAGCACATAATAACATTGCAAATAAAGTTTTTAAATGTGAACCCGGAAGATATTGGCCTATTTTGTGACCAACTTGGACTCCGATTATAGACCCAACAATTAATGGGATGATTAATAACATGTCAATCGATCCATAATTAATAGAGTGTAAAACTGTTACTATCGCACTAATAAAAATTGTGACGAAGAGTGAAGTGCCTGGTATTAGTTTTAAAGGCATACCAATTATATAAATCATTGCGGGCACTAGAAGAAAAGCACCTCCTACCCCCATTAAAGCAGCTACAAATCCAACAATTGTTCCAAGGATGATAGGAGTAAAAATACTTTCATATAATCTTGACTTATTAAATCTTAGTTTAAAAGGTAATCCATGAAACCAATAGTGTGTATGTAATTTTTTTTTTAAAATAATTTTTTTTTTAGCCCTGTCTATTTCTTTAACTCCTTCGAGTAACATTAGAGTTCCTATAATCGCCAACAAATACATATAGCTTAATGATATTACAAGACTCAGTTTTCCAATTTCTTTAAAAAAAGAAAAAGTGGAGATTCCTAATAACGTGCCAATAACTCCACCAATAATAATCATAAATCCCATTTTATAATCTAAGGTTTCTTTAAACCAATGGGTTAATGAACCAGAAACTGATGTTGCTAAAATATTGTTGACCTCGTTTGGAACAGCATAAGTTGGTGGAATGCCTAAAAAAATTAAAAAAGGTGTCATTAAAAAACCACCTCCCACTCCAAATAAACCTGATAAAACTCCTACAGCAAAACTTAAAAAAAGAATTATTAATAGATCAATTTTTACACCTGCTATGGGAAGATAGATTTCCATATTATCGACATTTACTTCCTAATCCTCTAAATGAAGTTTGTCAAATTAAGATTAAAAAAATTAAGCTGCTGTCTGAAGATTGTGCTTTTTAGTCATGCCGCTAAGAAAATTCCACAGATATTTTGCAGTCAAAATTGCTGCTCTCTCTGCTTTTTCTCTCTCTTCGCTATTTAAACTATCTAACAATTTTTCACACTCTTTTCTATGAATTACATCTGCAGCTTTATGAGCTTCAAAAAACTCTAATCCTTCTTTTGAGTTTACACCATAGTATTTTTTTAAACCTTGGATTTTTGTTTCTGCAATTTCTGGAATTTGTCTTTCATAGGTATATAGAGATGCCAAACCTTCCGCATAAGAAGATCTCGCTTGATGAAAAAAGTTTTCTATCATGTCATTAGTAAACCAATCTCTTTTTACTTTTTCAATTCTGTCCTTATCAGCACCCATTGCTAAAGCGAAATTTTTCCATAACTTTGGGTGGTCACCTTTAGGATTTTCCTCATCTTGTAAATTTTCTAATAAAATTTTTCTTTTTTCTATATCCTCACATAAAGAGTGAGTTGCACTGATATACCTTGGAAAGGCTTTGACATGTTGATAATACTGTTCTGCGTAATCTTTAATAATTTCCCTATTAAGTTTACCCTCATTCCAAGATCTATAAAAAGGGTGATCCAATAAATGATATGTGTCTAGTTTATTATTTAATTTGGCTGAAAACATATGCTCTCCTTTGTTACTTTTAAGATATAGAATATTTTATTTAATTCATCTTAAAGTTATCCACACTATAACACTTTTTTAATTAAATGTTCACTGTTTGATTCACTTTTGATTCTAAAACAGACTCTTAATACAACCTTAGGTAGTTGCTTGGCTTTTCTCAATCGGTCTTTCATCAATAGGTAGGTGAAGAGCTGTTGCAATAAAAGATAAAATTATTGCAAGATACCAAGCATAATCAAAACTGCCAAATTTATCGTAGAAGTATCCGCCCAAATATGCACCTAAAAATGATCCGAATTGATGATTTAAAAAAACTAACCCAAAAAGTAAAGTCAAATTTTTTGTTCCGAATATTTGAGCAACTATTCCATTAGTTGCAGGCACTGTCGCTAACCATAGTAATCCAAAAGAAGTTCCAAATAAAACTGCTGAAATATTTGAGGCTGGTAAAAAAATAAAAAGTATTAAAGTAATCCCTCTCAAAAAATATAAACCACTGAGAAGGATTTTTTTACTATATTTATCTCCTAAATAACCCATAACAAGAGTACCTATAATATTAAAAAAACCTATCAACGCTAATATAGCCATTCCCGTCCAATCAGCTAATCCTTTATCCTGAACATATCTAGGCACGTGAGTTGCAATCAAAGTTATTTGAAATCCGCAAACAAAAAAACCTAAAATTAATAATCTAAAACCCTTGTGAGCTAAGGACTCTTTAAGCACTTCTTTTAAACTACGATTATCTATGTTCGTATTTGTGGTAGATATATTTACTTGAGGCAATTTTACAAAAAAACTCGGTATACACATCAAGAATAATATTATTGAAAAAAAAATGAAAGACATTTGCCAAGAAGAAACATTTTTAAAAAAACTTGCGAGTATAGGAAAAATGAACATACCTAATCCTCCACAAGCGGTAACTATCCCTGCCGCTTTACTTCTATTCTCATTAGGAAAATGCTTTGTAATCATTGGAGTAAGAATCGTTCCTGCTGCTCCAGCTAATCCCAATCCAACCAACAGTCCAAGATTTACTTGTAGCCATAATCCAGAGATAAAGTTGTTTCCCATCAGAAACATTGAAATTGAATAAAAAATTAAAGCAGGAATAATAACGACGTATCCACCTAATTTATCAGAAATTCTTCCAAATATTGGTGTGAAAATTCCCCAAAAAATTGCGTGGATGGCTACCGCTAAACCAAATTCTGTATTAGATGTCCCCCCTGAAATTTCAAATTCACTTGAGTACAAGCCAAAAGTTTGTCTTACACCCATAGTTGCACATACAACAAAGCAGGCAGCTACCAATGCATAAAATGCAGTTTTATTTGGAAAAAAATTATTCATTACTTAATCTTTTTAAGACCTTTCTTTAAATCATTTATTAAGTCTTTAGGATCCTCTAAACCTATATGAAGCCTAACAACATATTCATCATTATCAAATCGGTAAAATTGTCTTCCTTTCAGGTACTCATCTTTTTTAGAACTTTTTAATTCTTGAAGAATTGCTAAACTTTCGAATCCACCCCAACTGTATCCTATACCAAATAATTCTAAAGAGTTAACGAACTTAATTACGGAGGATTTTTTTTTGCTTTTTATAACAATTGAAAATAAACCTGTTGCTCCTGAATAATATTTTTTCCAAAGCTTGTAATTTTTGCTATTTGGATTATGTGGATAAAGTATTTCTTTGATCTTTTTTTGTTTTTTTAAAAAATTTATAACAATTTTCGTATTCTCACTGTGTTTTGATAATCTTGTGTCTAAAGTTCTTAAACCTCTTATAATTAAATAAGCTTCATCAGCTGACATTCTATAACCAGATAATTTGTAAAAAAACATTATCTTCCTAAAAACTTTTTTATTTACCGCTAAAGATCCGCCCATAGCATCAGAGTGTCCAGAAAAATATTTTGTCGCTGAGCAAAAAGACATGTCAAAGCCTAATTTTAATGGTTTTAGATACAATGGAGTTCCCCATGTATTATCCAACAAAGTGTAAATTTTTTTTCTTTTTGCTAGAGCGGTAATTTTTGATAAATCTTGGAATTCAAATGTATTGCTTCCAGGATTTTCAACTAAAATCATTTTTGTTTTTTTTGAAATTTTTTGCTGTAAGTCTTTAAATGAATCTGGATCATAAAATTTTGCTTTAATATTGAATTCATGCATAAGTTCTTTAGATATTTCTTTAGTAGGACCATAAACGTTATCAGAAACTAAAATTTCATCTCCAGGTCTACATAAAGACATCAAGGCTAAGGCTATTCCTCCAAACCCAGTGCCTGTTAAAAAAACATGATAAGCTTGCTCTAATTCCTTTAAAATATTTTCGAGCTCTATAGTGGTAGTGCTTCCGTATCTACCATAGGTGTAATGACTTACTTTTTGATGCTTTTTTATTTTTAATTCATGTCGATACATTTCTTGCATTGAGTCAAACAATATAGTGGAAGCTCTTGTAACTGGAGGGTTTGCAGATCTATTTGCATTGTCTTTTGTTGGGTGTTTCAAAAATGTATTTATAGACTTTTTCATATAAGATTCTAATTGAACTTTATAAAACTTTTAGTAGATTGGATATAAAAAAGGAGGCAAAAATATGGGATATCCTAAAAAACATAGGGGTAGACGAAAAATCGGATCTAAAAAGAGAAGAGCAAGAAAAAGAAATAAGAGAAAATAATCAAAAGTTAAATAACTAATAAATGGAAAAAATAGCTCAAATTAGAAAGTTGAGTTTAATGATATTTCTTATCCCCTTTTTGAGTATCAATTTATGTTTACTAATCTCAACTAATTACTCATTGTTTGAAGGATCCATATTTCGAGTAGATTTTATTGGAAGATCTGCTTTTACAATACCTTACTTAGATGGAGGCACATCGATCAGTAGGGCATCAAGAATGTTTCCACAATTTATAATCTTTAAACCAGCGATGATATTAACTGGAGTCTTATTAATCTTATATTGGAATTTTTACAATAACTTAATATCTCATTTCAATAATTCAAATTCTCGAAAATTTAAATTTTGGATTTTTGGAATTTTATCTGCAATCTGTTTAATGGTGCACTCATTATTATTAGGTATCAAATTTGATATTCAATTATATAAATTATTTAGGCGAGTAGTTCTCTTATCATTCATAGTTTTTGAGTTAATGGCTCAAGGAGTACTAATATATTATTTATTCAAAATTAAAAATAACTTAAAAAATTTAATAAATCTTAAAATTCTTTATGTAAAAACTTTCTTCGTCTCGTTGCTTGTTTTAGTTGCTATAATCAGTATTCCAATTTTAATTTTGAAAGATCAAGCTCAACTTAAGCATGCTTTAGAATGGAATTTTTTTGTAGGTGTAATAATATTTTATGTATTTACTTTTTTATTTTGGAAAAAAACGTTAACCACATAAATTCCTGAGCTTTCGCCCAGAAATTTAGTAGTTTTGGTTCGTCGTTTTAGGCGCTACCGCCGAACCCCCCGATCAACCATTTTAGCGCTACTCAGTTGACCTTTCTGCCCCTTAAGCTTGAACCTCTCGGTTTTTCCTTATTTGGCCAGTTAAGAGTTGCCTCTTAATTAGTTTCATTAAATCATATTGAAAAAAAAATGTTATCACTTAATAGTTGTCACCTTAAAGGTGTGTGAGTTAAGTGGATAAATTTTTATTGTATGTCTTATCTATCCAGCCTCCGCCCAATAATTTATCCCCAAACTCATCTTTTTTGTAAAAAACACAGGCCTGGCCAGGTGATATTCCGGTTTCATCTTCAAGAACATTTACCTCTACTTTTTGATCAAAAATTTTTACTCTTGTTTTTAATAATTTGCCAGTCGATCTTACCTTGGCGAGTACTTCGCTATCAAATTCTTTTTTTTTACCCAAAATATTTAAATCTCTTAATAGCATTTTATCAATCAATAAGTTTTTTCTTGAGCCGACAATTATGGAATTATTTTCACTATCAATTTTGACTACGTATAATGGACTCTTATCAGCAATTTTAATTCCTCTTCTTTGACCTATAGTGAAATTTATTATTCCATCATGAGTACCTATTTTTTTTCCAGTTAAGTCAATGATATTGCCTGGCTTAAAAGACTCTGGTCTATACTTTTTAATAACCGAGCTGTAATCGCCGTTTGGAACAAAGCAAATATCTTGACTGTCTGGTTTTTCTGCAACATTGAGCCCTAAATCGTTTGCTAGTTTTCTTGTTTCGCTTTTATCAATTTCACCTAAAGGGAAACGAAGAAAATCTAGTTGTTGCTGAGTAGTGTTGAATAAAAAATAGCTTTGATCTCTGTTGTGATCCTTAGCTCTATACATGCTTGCCGTAATACCATTAGCTTTTCTAGAAACATAATGACCGGTAATAAGTGCATCTGCATTCAAATCTTTAGAATATTTGAACAAATCTCTAAATTTTACAGTTTGATTACATTGCACACATGGTATTGGAGTTTCACCAGAGCTATAACTATCAATAAATGAGTCGATTACATCAGATTTAAATTTCTTCTGATAATACAATATTTCATGTTTTATATTGAGATGATCTGATACTCTTTTTGCATCCATTATATCTTGACCAGCACAGCATTGCCTACTATTTTTTGAGTTCTTTGCATCATCATAAAGCTTCAAAGTGATACCAACAACATTATATCCATCTTGTTTCATAATTCCTGCGACCACTGACGAATCTACACCTCCCGACATAGCTACTACAACTTTAGTATCTTTTGGTTTTTTATTAATACCTAGAGAATTCATAATTATTGTGTATATTACATCTAATTAAATTTTTCTATAATGCAATTTGATCTTGAACCAGGCGATTATGTCATTAACCCAACTAAAAAAGAGTGGGGAATAGGTCAAATTCAATCAATTATTAAAAACAAAGTTACCGTTAACTTTGAAAATAATGGAAAACAAGTAATAAACACTGAAAATGTTGTTTTAGAAAAAATCAATAATGACTGAAAATGAATTAAAAAATATTACAGAGAGTCTTATTGAAACCTTTAAAATTGCTGGTGAAAAGAGCATAAAACTTTATAATGAGGGGCTAGATATTAAGATCAAGGATGATAATTCACCTGTCAGCAATGGAGATATTGAAGTAAATAATTTAATATCTTATAAAATTAAAGATTTAACACCTAATTTGCCAATTATCTCAGAAGAAACTGTTGATTTAAAAATAAAAAATAAATTTAAAACATTGTGGCTTATAGATCCAATTGATGGAACTAAAGAGTATATTGCAGGCAAAGATGAATACACGCTTAATGCTGCATTAGTAATAAATCAAGTGCCCGTCGTAGGCTTGGTGAGCGTACCAAGAAAAAAAAGATTATTTTACACTTTTGGCAAGGATAATAGTTACCTAATAGAAAATGACAAATTAATAAAGTTAGATTGTGTTAAAAAAGGGCAACCAGATAAAATAATAGCTTTATCAAGTGTACATAAACCCTCAGACCAAATACTTAATAAACTTAAAGAGTTTGGTGTGTCTTCAATTGTAAAAATGGCAAGCTCTTATAAATTTTGTGTTATTGCAAGTGGAGAATTTGATATTTATGCTGCTCGAGAGAGGGCAAATGAGTGGGATTACGCTGCTGGACATGCAGTTGCTGCTAATGCAGGTGCAATAGTTACAACGCTTGATGGTAAACCTTTTTTATACGGGAAAGAAAGTTTTGCAAATCCAAGTCTTTTGATTAAAAGAAAAGAAAATTTAAATGATAAATAAGATTTTAATAATAATCTTATCAGTTACAATTTTAGGGGTTGTAATATTCATAATTGTAAGAAATGCATTAAAAAAGAAAATTGATTTTTTAGTTAAAGAAAGTAAAAAAAAGTCAAACAATCTTAAGTAATTTTTCGAATTCTGATTTCTCTATTTCAAGGATCCTTTTTGAAAGATCGTAGCTAAAACCTGCTCTTGCTAAAATACCCATATCTTTTTTGTAAAAAAGTTCCCTGTTGGGTGTTGGTCTAGATGCACCGATTTTCCTTCTTTTACAAAGTTTAATTGCAGAGACGAAATCAGGTTCAATTTTGTTCTCCTTTATCTTGTCTAAACTTTTTTTAATAATTTTATCTTCCAAGCCCTTTATCTTAAGAGTTTGGTTGATTTTGTTTAAAGAATACCCGCGCTTCATTAAACTCCTCGCCTTTGAGTCCGAATACATTTCATCATTAATCAGACTGTTTTCCTCTAAGTTTTCAACTATCTTATTTATAATTTCGCTAACTTCCTTTTTGGTTTTTTCTCCCCTAAATTTAAGAAGGTACTTTTTCATTAAATAGATTTTCAGTTGTTGTTTGGATGGACTATACTTTTCTATATAAGAGAATGCTAAATCTTTTAAATTGGTAGCTAAATCATCGAAATCTTTTTTATTTAATGTGGGATTCATTTATTTAATATAATATATTATTTTTTATGTTAGAAAACATTCAAATATACTTTACATTAGAAAATATCTATACCTTCGCTAATTTAGGGGTTATTCCTTTTTGGTTATTGCTGATGTTTTTTCCCAATGAAACCATAACAAAATTTATAGTACACTCAGTAGTTGCTCCTTTAATTCTATCAGCAGCATATATTTATATTGCCTTTAATATATTTCTTGAGTCAAATATTTTTGAAGTTTTTAATTTGTATTACGGCTTAGAAGACCTTTATACGGTTTTTTCTAATGAAAGTTTTCTATTAATTTTTTGGCTTCATTTCTTGTCAATTAGTTTGTTTGTTGGTTCATGGATATCTCGTGATTGTATCAGATATAATGTTCCGAGGTTTATTATGGTTTTCATTTTAATTATTACATACTTCACTGGTCCAGTAGGGTTAATTATTTATTGGGTAATCAGATTATTTTATGCCAAGAAAATTTCTTTTAATGATTAAGCCTTTTGATTTTTATTTCGACTTTATAAGTCCCTATTCTTTTTTAGCTCATCAACAAATTAAAAAGGTAGAAAAAAAATTCACAGTAAAAATAAATTATAGGCCTATTCTTCTAGGTGGCTTACACAATTTACATGGAATAAAAGCCCCTGCATTTATACCTTCCAAAGCAAAGTTTATGATTAGAGATTGTAAACTGATAGCTGAAAAAAATAAAATTAAATTTAAGTTTAACTCTTATTTCCCAATAAATACTGTAAATTTAATGAGAGGTGTTTTTATTGCAGAAGAAGATAATTTCAAGAGTTATTATATAGATCAAATTTTTGAAGCAGTATGGAGAGATGGTCTTAACATGAACGATCAAAATATCATTGAACGAGTATTAAAAAATCTTAACGTTAATCCTAAAACTTTTTTTTTAAGATTGACAACCCAAAATAATAAAGACCTTCTAAAGAATAAAACAAGTGAAGCTTATCAAAGAGGTATTTTTGGAGCACCCACTTTTTATATTAATAATAAAATTTTTTGGGGACAAGACAGATTAGATTTTGCAGTAGAAGAGGCCTCAAAATAATTTATTGCTTATCCTTAGAAATAATTTCTAAGCCTTGGCTTTTTAAAGCTTCGAATCCTCCTTCAGCATTTACAGCATTCTCAAAACCCATCTCGTTTAGCGCTTTCGTCGCTAAAGCCGAACGCCAACCAATTCCGCAGAATAAAACCATCTTTTTTATCTCTTTTATTTTTTTTTCTTGAAAATAAGGACTTGAGGGATCTAACCAAAACTCAAGCATTCCTCTTGGAATGTGAATAGAATTTTTTATTGTCCCTTCTTTCCAAAGCTCTCTTATATCTCTAATATCGATTAACGTGATTTCACCATTTTTTAGTCCGTCTTGAACCTCCAAAGGTGACATTTTTTTTATGACTTTATTAGCTTCTTCAACTAATTGTTTTGCTGATTTTATATTCATGATAATACCTTATTTAATTTAAAGATTAATACAATGAGACAAATAAACAATAAAAAAAATAATGTTTTTAAAAAATTTTTTGTAAAAATTTGTAGATATTTTGGCTTTGAATTAATTGATCAAAATGAATTATTTATTCCAACAATCAAAAAAGGGATGGACAAAACAATTAGTTCAGCTGGAAAAAAATCAATAAATATTCCTTTAGGAGAGGTAAAAATTACCAGAAAAATACAAAGTTTAGATATAATTTTAAGAACTTGTACAAGCGTGAAAATGCTCACTCAAAACAAAGAAAGAGTATTTCAAGCGGAAAAATTTGAGTATACAATTAGAACAATTAAATCAATCTTAAAAGCCTTAGATGAAGCAAAAAAATACTTTACAATAAATATTAATTTAATAATAGTGGATCATAATTCATCAAAAGAAAATTTAAATCAAATTAAGAATTTAATATCATCATATAAAATTAATTTTAGATTGATTAATCTTGATATAAATGAATTTAAAGACCAAATAAATAAAGTTAATGAAATAGGTGAAAAGGTAATTGATAATCAAATATCTAATATGTCAAATATATGGAAATCTTTAGAACTATCTAAGTCTAGCTCAGATTTGATATACTTTGTTGAGGATGATTACCTTCATAAAAGGGAAGCGATTAAAGAAATTTTATTTGCCTATGAGAGAATTTCTTCTCAAAGAGAGAGTGAATTGATAATTGTTCCAGCTGACTATCCATATCTTTATTCAAAAATTGAAGATACAGAAATTTATTTGGGTGAAAAGTATCACTGGCGAAAAGTTAACGAGTCACTATGCACTTTCTTAACAAGTAAGAAGGTTATAGAAAGAAATTGGGAAAAAATTACAAGTATGTGTAAGTTTGAACATTATCCATTTGAAAAACCACTTCATGAAATCTACAAAAAGGAGTTATGTATTTCACCAATACCCTCACTAGCTGTGCATTTAACTAATATAAATTCTATTTATGGCATCTCACCAAATATTGATTTAAAAAAAATGTGGTTAGAAAATGAATAATCAAAGGCTCATTTTTAAAATGAGCCTTTGAAAATATTAATTAAAATTACCTTAGTCTCTGATAGAATAAGCAGTAACTCCAACTTCAGCTTTATCCGTGCCAAGTTTTTCCGCAGCTTTACTTATTCTTAAACCAATTGTTTCTTTCAAAGATTTAAAAATAGCATAAGAAAGAATAAAGCTAAAAATACAAACAGACAAAACACCAATCAATTGGGTTCCAAAACTTGTTTCACTATTACTTAACGGTACAACTAATGTACCAAATATTCCTGCAAACATATGAACTGGAATAGCGCCAACTACGTCGTCTAAACCTTGGCTCTCTAAAAACTTTGTGCCGAAATACATGATTATCGCACCTGCTGCTCCAATGAACATAGCCAAGATTGGACCAGGCGTTAAAGGTTCAGCTGTAATTGCAACCAATCCAGCTAGAGCTCCATTTAACATCATAACGATGTCTGTTTTTCCCCCTATCAATCTAGTAAGGGCAGCCCCTGCTACTGTTCCAGCTGCTCCAGCTAAATGTGTATTAACAGCTATTTTGCTAATTGCATTAACATCATCAAATGTTCCCATCGCTAACTGACTAAATCCATTAAATCCAAACCATCCGAACCATAATAAAAAAGTACCTAGAGTTACTAAAGGTATACTAGAGGCCGCAAATGGTTCCATAGATTTTTTTTGACCTTTTGGTCCAAACCTTCCCTCTCTTGCTCCCAAAACAATAATACCAGCTAAAGCCGCAGCTCCTCCGCAAGCATGAACGAGAGTGGATCCTGCAAAATCAGAAAAGCCAGAAGTTGATAACCAACCACCTCCCCATTGCCAACCCATAGAAATTGGATAAATTAAACCTGCCATAAATGCTGCAAAAATAAAAAATGGCCAAATTTTAATTCTCTCAGCTACAGCTCCCGAAACTATTGATGCGGTTGCGCAAACAAACATTGTTTGAAAGAACCAGTCTGAATGACCAGAATATCCAGTACCCATTTCAGAACCGTCGCTCCACATAGAAAATGAGCCTATATATCCACCCTCTGGAATTCCATAAGCTAAATTGTAACCTACTAAAAAGAAAACTAACGAGCATATTGCAAATTTTCCAATATTTTTAGCAGCAATTGTTGATACACTTTTTGTTGTAACTAAACCACTTTCTAACATACAAAACCCCGCTGCCATAAAAGCAACTAAAACACCGCCAATGTAAAATGCTAAAGAATTAAATATATATTGGCCCTCTTGAGACATAGTTGTTTCTGCAAGACTAGAGCTAGTTAGTAGTGATATTGAAGTTAATGTTAATAAAAAAAACTTCATCATATTTCCCCCTTTTGTTATGAGAGGCTATTACACCTAAGTTTAAGTTAAATAAAATAGGACTACGGCATAGCTCGTATGTAAAGATTGCATAAAAAAGGCCCAGCGGGGGGCTGGGCCTTTTTATTCTCCATAAACACGAGGGAGGAGATAAGTTAGAAACTCTTAGTCTCTAATTCCGTAAGCGATTACACCTACTTCTGCTTTGTCTGTACCTAATCTCTCAGCTTCTTTACTGATTCTTAGGCCAATAGTTGATTTGATCGCTTGAAACACTATGTAAGAAACGACAAATACAAATATTACTATTGATGTAGTTCCTAGGAACTGCGCTCCAAAAGAAACATCACCATTAGTCAACGGAACAGCTAATGTTCCCCAGACTCCAGCTACTAAGTGTGCGGGTATCGCGCCAACAACATCGTCAATTTTCAATTTGAAAAGTAATTTTGTTGAAAAGTACATTAATACACCTGCGATAGCTCCAATAAATATTGCTGCTAGTGGGCTTGGTGTTAACGGTTCAGCAGTAATACCTACTAATCCAGCAATTGCTCCATTTAACATCATTACCACATCGGTTTTTCCACCAATTAATCTAGAAACAGTTGCGGCGGCCAAAACACCACCACCTGCAGCTAAATTAGTATTAATATAAATTGTTGCTACTGACGAAACGTCCTCTAACGTTCCTGCAGCTAATTGAGATCCGCCATTAAATCCAAACCAACCTAACCAAAGTATAAATACTCCTAAAGTTGCTAATGGAATTGATGATGCTGCGAATGGTGCCATTGGTTTTGCTTCACCTCTTGATCCAAATCTTCCAGTTCTAGCGCCCAATACGATTGCTCCGGCTAAAGCGGCAGCTCCACCAGCGGCATGCACTAATGTTGAACCAGCAAAATCTGAAAATCCAGCAGCTGATAACCAACCTCCACCCCACTGCCAACCCATTTCAATTGGATATATAATTCCAGTTAAAATCGCAGCAAATAAAAAGAATGGCCAGATTTTAATTCTTTCAGCTAGCGTTCCAGAAACAATAGACATTGTAGTTGCACAGAAAACCATCTGGAAAAACCAATCTGATCCATCTGAGTAACCTGTTTCAAGTTTTGAACCGTCACTCCATGGAGTGAATGATCCTATATATCCACCCTCTGGAATTCCGTACGCTAAATTGTAACCAACCAACCAGAACATTACTCCGGCGATTGAATATAGACCTATATTTTTTGCACAGATTGCTGAAACTGATTTTGATGTTACTAAACCTGATTCTAACATAGCAAAACCGGCGGCCATCCACATGACCAAGAAACCTGACATTAAAAATAATAGGGTATTAAATATGTATTGTACTTCAGCAGAAACAGTAGTTTCAGCATAACCTAAACCAGCAAAGCCGAAATATAAAGCTGTGCCTGCTAAGAAATAACCAATAATTTTTTTCATAAATTCTCCCTGTTAAGAGAGCCTTATAGGTTTTATAATTTTGATTTAGAATTGATTTGTATTAAATTGAGCTATGCAGTTTTTGCAAGTAGTTTAGCCCTTATTTGATTTTCTCAAATAAGGGCTAAAATCAACGTTTATCTATTAAACATTTCTTTTAAGCTTTTAGCCGGTAAAAACTTAACTTTTTGGGATGCTGCTATTTGAATTGACTCTCCAGTTCGTGGATTTCTACCCACTCTAGCTTTTCTTTTAGCCACTTTATAAGTGCCAAAACCAGCTATTTTTACAGTGTCGTCATTCTTAAGTGCATCCAAAATTATCGTAGTAATTGAGTCAAAAGTTCTCTCAGCGTCTGCTTTGCTCTGGCCCAATGTGGACGATATTTTAGCAACTAGTTGTTTTTTGTTCATTTATGCCCCTTTTTGTTAATTCTAATCTCAACAAAAACTAAGGAAAATCAACAATTTTTTTAGTATTAATGATAAATATTAACACAACATGTAGTTATCTAATTATCGTTGATTTTATTGGCTTTTTTTAACTTTAAAAAACCCTTAAAAAACCCCTAAATCTTTAAGATCGTTGATTGTTGTGAATATCATAAGCGAAAACAACAAAAACAAACCGATTCGAAAAAAACCCTCTTGTGTTTTTTGTTTTAAAGGTCTTCCTAGGATTTTTTCAAAAAGATAAAACATTAAATGCCCCCCGTCTAAAAGCGGTATTGGAAAAAGATTAATTAAACCCAAACTAATAGAAATGTAAGCCATGATGCTTAAAAAAGCTACAATACCGTATTGTGTGACTTGCCCAGTAATTTTAGCTATTCTAATTGGTCCGCCAAGTTGAGAAGTGTCACCTCTTCCCTGAAAAATTGAACCAACAAATTTAATGGTAGTTTTCGTAACAAACCAAGTCTCCTTTGTGGCATAATATATTGCTTTAGCAGGACCTAATTTTTGCTTATTCAGCTCATTATTTAGAGGAGATACTTTAATACCAATAATTTTTTTATTTATTTTATTTCCAAAAGAGTCTTCTGAAGTTATTTGTTTTGGTTTAACAATAAAATCTAATTTTTTGTTACTTCTTAAGACTGAAATCTTAATGTTTTCTTTAGTAGATGTGTTTATCAAGGTCGATACTTCGAGGATGCTTGTAATTTTATTGTCATCTATTGACTCAATTACGTCGTCTTTCTTTAATCCGATAACATATGCTGGACTTTCTTTTTGAACCTCTTCAATTTTAGCGGGGGTAAAATCTTTTCCTGCGAACATATAGATTATGGAAAAAATTAGAATTCCAAGTATAAAATTTGCTAATGGTCCTCCAGCAACAATAAGTGAACGTTGATAGAGTGGTTTTAATACAAAGAGTTTTTTTTGGTCTTCCTCTCCGTATTTCTTAAGAATTTCTTTTTGCTCTGACTCACTGAAAACATTTCTGTCACCAAAAAATTTAACATAACCTCCAAGCGGTATTAAGCAAAATTTCCACCTTGTTCCATGTTTATCATTATATCCAAACAATTCCTTACCAAAACCAATTGAAAAATCAGTAACACCTACTCCATATTTTCTAGCAAAGTAATAATGACCATATTCGTGAATAAAAACTACTATTGTTAGTAAAATTATAAAAGGTATTATAAAATTTAAAATTTCCATTCATTAACCTTGCTAAAAATAAAATTTCTGAAAGCGATTAATTTCGCGTTGTTTTTAAGTGACTCTGGATAAACAAAATGTGTCTCTGTGGGTTTTCCCGGCTCATTTGGTAAAACCTTAGAAATTCCATTTATATTATGTGTAATATAATCTGGTAATGCTGCTAAACCTACCCCACTTTGGACTGCTAGTAATAATCCATAAACACTATTAACTCTCATTTGAGATTTTCTTTTTTTTCCATCTTTAATCCCTATTTTTAATACCCAATCAGGATTGTAAACTGGAGACGGCGTCCCTTTTCCGTAAGTAATGAATTTATGTTTATCTAAATCTTTTAAAGATTTTGGATAACCATTTTTTTCTAAATATTCATTTGATCCGTAAATATGATAATTAAAATCAACAAATTTTTTCTGAATCAAATTAAGTTGTTTAGGTCTCCTCATTCTAATTGCTACGTCTGCTTGACGAGTTGCTAAATCTAACTCTCTATCATCAAATATAAGTTCAATTTCAATTCCTGGGTGGAGATCCATAAATTCTTTTATTCTTGGAGTTAACCAAGTTGTACCAAAACTGACAACAGTAGTGACAACAAGTTTTCCATTTAGTTTATTTTTTTCTTCACTGAGGTTAGTTTCAACATCTTTAAGTTTTGAAATTACCTCATGAGCAGTTTTGAATAAGTATTCACCACTATCAGTTAATGCTAAACCTCTAGCGTGTCTCTCAAAAAGCTTGATTTTTAAATCGTTTTCTAAAGATTGAATTTGCCTGCTTATCGCAGACTGGCTCAAATTTAGAATTGTAGAGGCTTTAGTAAAACTACTTGCCTCTGCAACAGTATGAAAGATTTTAAGTTTATCCCAATCCATTGTAATAATTAATTATACTTTATTTGTTTGGATTTACTATTGCTCTACCAAAAAACTCTCCTTTTAAAAGCTTTGGATAAGTGTCTAAAAGCTCAGGAAAAGAGAGCTCTTTTGTAAAAGATTCTAATTTTGAAAAATCAATTAATTTTGCAGCCTCATTCCAAATAAATTCTCTTCTTTTTAAAGAAGATCCAGATGAGTCGATACCCCAAAGCTTTACACCTCTGATGATGAAAGGCATAACGCTTGTATTTATTTTTATTCCACCAGCATTACCACAAGCGGCAACAATTCCACCTGGTTTAGTTTGTGCAAAGATTTTTGTTAAAGCAGATCCACCTACTGTATCTACTACACCATCCCAAATACTTTTTCCTAATAACTTAGGCTCGCCTTCAAATTCTTTTCTGTCTATTATGCTTGTGGCACCTAGTTTTTTTAAGCTTTCAGCTTTATCCATTTTTGCAGTAACTGCAGTAACATTATATCCAAACTTAGATAGCACCATTACAGCTACTGATCCAACGCCGCCTGTGGCGCCTGTTACAAGCACATCTTTTACTTTTTCCCCTAATAAAATTTCTTCTCTAGATTTTAATGCAAAAGCACACAACAAAGCTGTGAAGCCTGCTGTACCAAGTATCATTGATTCTTTTGTGGAAATTTCTTCAGGCTTTTTTACTAAAAATTCCTTTTTAACTTTTGCATATTGAGAATATCCACCATGATATATTTCACCTACTCTACAACCAGTTAAAATAACTTGATCATCTTT
>MDSW01109956.1_pt1 | contig 17451 bp, 8 predicted proteins | sample 811171 | NCBI WGS metagenome assembly MDSW01 (sample SAMN05326641, study PRJNA326480) | marine metagenome | isolation source: seawater | place: Atlantic Ocean: North West | collected 2012
GAGCCGAACATTGATGTGGAGAGGCGCTGCAGCTCGGGCACCTCCTCGCCGTTCAGCACCTGCCAAATTTGGGAGGAGCGCGTGACTAAAAAGGGGGAGGAGGAGGAGGAGGAGGACGGCGACGACGACGACGACGCGCGGGATGGAGTGGCGAGCGGGAGACGCGCGCGGCGCGAGCGCGGCGCGAGCGCGCGCGGCGACGGCGCGAGCATGATGTGCGCGCGTCGCGCGACGCGCGCGGTCGCTCCGCTCGTTGTCTTCTCTCACGAAACGAGGTTTCGGTCTTTTTCGGAAAGGAAACACTTCTTCTTCTGACGTCGTCAGTCGTCGGCCGTAGGCCGTCTTCTTCTAACCTTATCTTCTTCTTCGTCTTCTTCTCGCGCACGTCGTGCGCGCGCGTCTCGTCTCGTTCGATCACGTCTAGCGTCTCGCGTCGTTATAGCGCTCACTCCGTCGCCGGCGCGACGAACGTCTCCACGACGCGCCCGTTCAGCGGTTGCGTCGGACGCGCGTTTCCCGGATACTCCCCGACGTGGCTCTTTATCTCCGCGATGGCGTCCGGGGGAAGTTCCATGATTTCACTCTGCAACATCCATAAAACGCCCTCCGTGCACGGCGGCGTCGTCAGCGACCCGTCCCACTTCCAAAACCCGGACGCGCCGTCGTACAGCTTCGACGGATCCGCCTCGATCGTCATCCCTTCGTGCGTCGCGTGCGTCAACATCGCCGCGACCTCTTCGTGGACGTTCTCTTCGTCGTGCTTCCCAGCCTCGTGCAACTCCACGTGCGCGTTCTTCACGTGCTCGTACATCACCCCGAGCACGGCGAGGGACCCGTCCGCCGCGGCGTGGACCGCGTGCATCTCGAGCGGGTACGCGACGCCGTCGATCGTGTTCTCGCTCGGCGCGTGGAAGTGGACGCCTTGCAGGCGGTACTCTTTGGGGCGTTCCATGCGAAGCGGCGTCGGGGTGGAGTTGAAAGGCGTGAGTTGAAGTTGAGATAATGCATCGAGGGGTGTCGGGATTGAAAGCGAGGGGTGGGCGGAGAGAAACGACGGCAAACGTCCTTAAGGATCGGCGTTCACAACGCGAACGCGGCCGTACGGGAAGCAGTGTAAGGAGAACGCGCCTTTATCGAAGTCGTCCGGGTCGACGAGGACGCCGCAGTCCTTCGCGGCGTCGTCGGCGTCGCCGACGGTCGCGGCGCAGTTGAAGTACGCGTTCCCGTCCTTGTGCTGCACGACGAACGGCAGCGGGGGCGCGCGGCTCGGGGGCATGAGGTAGTCCCCGATCGCGCCGACTTGGACGTCGACGTCGACGTCTTCGTCTTCCTCCTTCGCCGAGACGTCGATTGGGCTCTGCGACGTCCCCTCCGCGCCGCAGAGCGCGTACCCGAGCTCGCCCCATCGCAGCGGGCCGATCGCGGCGTCGGCGTAGCCCCACTTCGCGGCGGCGCCGCCCGCGGCGTCCGCGGCGAGCGCGGCGGACGGGAGCGCGAGCGCGGCCGCGCCTCCGAGGACGAGCGCGAGCGGGCGAAGAAGACCGCGTCGGCGCGTCGTCGCGCGCGTCGTCGTGAAGGACATCGTCGGCGGGGGGCGCGCGAGTCGAACGGAGGAAGTTCGCGTCGCGGGCGTGCGTCGCGCGCGCGGAGATGCGGCGGCTTCGCCGCGGCGGCGGCGCGTCGAGCGACGACGCGAGGCGCGGCGCTCCTTTATCCTTTTCGCGTCGTCCGAGAAACGACGTCGACTCGTCGTGGTTCGGTTCCGCGGTTGGTTCTATCGCGCGCGCTCGTTACATCGTCATCCTACTTTCGGCGCGGGGACGGCGCCCTTCGCTCGCGGTGGGTGCTTATGCTTCTTGTTCCCACCGCCGCCGCCGCCGCCGGGTTTCGGCGCGGAGACGCCGCCCTTCTCTCCGCCGCCGCCGCCGCCGCCGCCGCCGCCGCCGCCGTCGCCTTTGCGCGCGCCCGGCGCGACATATATCTGCACGTCCGGCCTCGCCTTCTTCTTCGAGGGTTTACTCGCGCCCACCCCGCCGCCGCCGCCGTTCGCGGGCGCGGGCGCGGTCGAGGTCGTCTGCGGCCGCGCGAGGATCTTCGGCGTTTTCATCGCCGCCGGCGTTTGCGCGGCGTCGCCGCCGTCGCCGCCCTTTCCTCCCCCGCCCGCCCTCTTCCCGCTGCCGCTCTTCGGCTTCGGGACCCCGCCGGCGGTTCGATCCCCGCCGCCGCCGTCGTTTACCGTCATGCGTCGCATGAGCTTCTGCGTCTGCTTCTCGGACGCGTCGGGTCGCTTCCCCTTCCCTCCTCCGCCGGCGGCGTTCGCGTTCGATTTCCCACCCGCCGCCGCCGCCGCCGCCGCCGCCTCCGCCTCCTTAGCCTTCTTCCTCGCCCACTTCTTCGCCTTCTTCCCTAACGTCCGTTCGTCCTCCGCGGTGCCCCCCGCGCCGCCGCCGGTTCGATCCCCGCCGCCGCCCGCGGCCGCCTTCTCTTTCCTCGCCTTCGCCTTCTTCTTCTTCCGCTCGAGCTTGCTCCGCTCGGCTTCGCGTTTCGCGATGAGATGCTTCATCAGCGCGCTCAGTCGCACCGGCGCCTTCCCTCCGTTCGCGCGCTCCAGCGCCTTCTTCTCGCGCTCCCTCCGGTCCAGCAACACCTCCGCGCTCTGCATCGCGACCGGGTCCTCCGCGAGCTTTTCGACGAACTTTTTATAGTCCGCGTCGCGCTCGATCGTGCCCTCGCGCTTGTCAAGGCGCGGCTTGAGTCGCGGGATCTTTTGGTACGGCGCGTACTCCACCCTCGCGCGCCATTCCCCGCCGAACGCGTCGTCATACGCCCTCGCGTCGAACGCGGCGGCGAAGTCGAACAGCGCGCGCTCGGTGTCGAACCCGACGTGCGCGACGGACGGGATCACCACGCGCGTCTTGCGCTTCCCTTGGACGAAGTCGCGATACGCGCACGTGGTTCCGTCGAACCCGCTCGCGTCGACGGAGGCGAAGAACGACGACGCGTCTTGGTCGGGGGGGAGGTTCCGGACGACCGCCTTGGTGCGCGGCATCGCGTCGCGCGCGGTGCGGCGTCGCGACCGCGACCGCGCGCCTCCTCGGGGGTGGACGCGGTCGCGAGCCGCTCGCCGCGCGGCCGCGCCTCTCGCACTGACGCGACGCGACGCGACGCGACGCGACGAGATTATATTACCGGGTATTCGGGGAAAAAATATGCGCGCGATTTCGCGCGATCAGACCACACGTTTTTCACCCACCACTCGGTTTCAATATTTGATCGCGCCCTCTTTCAACTTACCGATGAACTTGTTTGCATCCTGGACCTCGATCAGTTATCTGCTCATCGAGCCGCACGAGCTCGACGCCGCCTTTTGCCGATCGGCCTCTTCCGCCGCGCGCGCGAACGCATCGCACGGCCGGCATGGTATTCACGGTCCCGCAGTGCGCGGACACGGACATGTGGGGCCCTCCCACGGAGTCCGCGGACCCGGACAAGGCGCTGACGTACGCGCCGTTCACGCGATCGGACAAGCTCGGCCGCGGTGCGCCTCGCGTCTCGCCCTCTCTCTCCCTCCGTCGCTCGCGCTCGCCGCCAACCCTAGATCGATCGGATCGGATCGGTCGATCTTCTTCCCTCTCTCCTCGTCGCCGATCGCGGCCGCGAAACGTCGCGCTGACCCCGCCCGCCCCCCCTCGTCGACCTACCTACCCCCCCCCTTCCTCGACCTTCTTCCTCGCAGCCGCGGACTGGAACCAGACCGGGTACGGCAAGTACAGCGGCACGAGGCACGGCTCCTCGCAGGGCGTGAGCACCGTGTTCAACTTTTTCGCCAACGACGACGACGCCGAGTTTTCCCTCGTGGACAACAAGCCCGCGCCGCGGACGCGCTTCGGCGGGCGCGGTCGGTTCCAGGGCGGCCGCGGCGGGTTCATGCGGCGGAACCAGACCGAGTTCGTCGGCGGCGACGTCGGCCAGGGCGCGTCGCGCGAGCGCGCGCGTCAGCAACGCATGCAGTCGAAGAAATCGCAGCAGTGGAACACGTGGGCGCACAACCGCCAGCAGTGGGGGCGGGACCAGCAGACGTACTCCTCGAGCGTGGACATCCGCCCGGACTGGGCGGTGCTCGAGCAGATCCAGCTCGCGGGTCTCACGAAGATGCAGCACGTCAATGGCGAGAAGGGGGCGACGCTCGAGGCGGAGACGCTCGCGGAGCACGGGTCGTTGCGTTGGTTCGACAAATCGTTCGATCGCCTCACGCCGAAACTTCCCGCGGAGCTTCAGAAGACGAAGCTGATGCACCACCGCGTCACCACGAGCGAGGACCCGACGCTGTGCGAGCTCGCGGAGAAGAACGCCGGGAACGTGTTCGCGACCGGGGACATCGTCGCGGCGATCATGTGCGCCGCGCGGAGCGTCTACGGGTGGGACCTCGTCGTCACGAAAAAAGACGGCAAGCTCTTCTTCGACAAGCGCGACGAGGGCAACTTCGACATGCTCACGGTCAGCGAGACTGGCCAGGAGCTCATCACGGACGAGAAGGACAACATCAACGGCGTTCCTCAGCTGAGCGCGGAGTCCACCGCGGCGGATCACGATTACTCGCAGCAGGCGTTGGACCTCTCGGAGAAGCCGCTCTCGTTTGGCTCGCCGTCGCCGCTAGCGGGGGACGACGCCGCGCCGGTGGGGTACCGCTACCGGAAGTGGGCGGTCGCGCCGGGCATCACGCTCGTCGCGCGGTGCGAGTTCAACGGCGTCGTCGAGAGCAAAGGCTCGCGCGCGCTGCTTCAGATTCGAGCGCTCACGGAGTACGATTCGAAAATCACGGGCGTGGACTGGCGGCAAAAGATCGAGACGCAACGCGGCGCGGTGATCGCCACGGAGCTGAAGAACAACGCGAACAAGCTCGCGAAGTGGACGTGCCACGCGTTACTCGCGGGCGCGGACCAGATGAAGCTCGGGTTCGTGACCAGGACGCATCCGAAGGACCCGGGGCATCACGAGATCGTCAACACGCAGACGTACAAGCCGAAGGATTTCGCGCAGCAGATCAACCTCACGGAGGGGAACATGTGGGGCGTGTTCAAGAGCATCGTGGAGTCGTGCATGAAGATGGAGGACGGGAAGTATTTGCTCGTGAAGGACCCGAACAAGCCGATCATCCGGACGTACGAGGTGCCCTCGGACGCGTTCGAGGACGACTACGCGGACGAGCCGCTGCAGTGATGACGAGACGAGGGGACGGACGCGAACGGGGCGGGGGAGGACGAGAGAGGCGCGCGGGGGGATCGGGGCGCGGCGGCGCGCGTTCGTTCGATCCGTTGGAAACAAACGAGAGAATGCATTTTACCCTCGAACGATGCGGCATCTACCAAACTACAGTATTAATTTTAACTACGAAACCTTCGCGACGCGACCGATCGACGACGCGCGCGGAGACGGCGCGCCCGCCGCCTACTCGTCGTATCCCAAATCTTTGAACCAATTCCCCCACCGCGCGCGAACCACCTCCTTTGCCTCCTCGCTCAGACGCGCGTGCGCGTTCATCTTGAAATCCCTCAGCGACCCGGCGTACGACTCGATCGCGGGGCGGATGCTCGCGAAGTTCGCGCTCCACCCTAACGCGTCGTACAGCGCCCGCAGCGTCCCGAGAGGGTCTTTATTCAGTTCGTCGAACCGCACTTCGTGCTTGTTCCCTTTCTTCACCTTTCGAATGTCCCTCTCGTACGCGTCGTGCAGATACTCGCCCTGATACAGGATGAACTCCTGCACGTCCTCCGCGCTCGGGACCTGGAAGTAACACTGCCAGTAGTACGCGTCCGCCATGTGCACCGCGCTCTGAAACACCTCGTACGGGTTCCGATGGATAAAGACGAACTGCGCCTTGGGAAACATCTCGCGCAGGATGTCGACGCGCGCGGTGTGCACGGGCGACTTCAACAGCAGCCTCTTGCGCTTCCCCCCCGCGGCGTACTGCGTCTTTCGCAGGAAATACAGAAACGACTCCTTCCACCGCGCGATCTCCGCGCTCGACGCGCCGTCCCTCATGCTGTACCACCGCCGAAACAGCGCCTCGCGTTTGGGAAACATCAGCGGCATGTACGGCGACGCGCCGCCGCTGAGCTGATTCGTCGCCACCTCGTCCTCCTGCGGGGTGTCGTGCGATAACGCCATGTTGTCCATCGGCCGCGTGTCGTCCATGATCGCGCCCATGAACGGCGCGAGCCAACGGCAGGAGAGGAAACCCGAGGGGAACCCCACGCTGAACGTGGTCGCGAACGCGAAGGACGGATCGCGAGAGAGCAGGTTGTGCAGATGCGTCGTCCCCGTGCGCGGGTGGCCGAGGATAAACACGGGCTCGTCGTTCAGCTCCTGCGACGCGATCGCGCGGCCGTAGAGCACAGAGTCCGCGATCGCGCCGATCGTGTTGACGAGCGACATGATCGTGAGGAAGATCAGGCGCGGGAAGTACGTCGCGATCTCGACGTGCGACCCGTGGTCGCGCATGAGACGGATCCACTGCGGCGTCGTCACGCCGGAGAGCGGGTGGTTCTTCATGCTGAAGAAGTGGCGCGGGCGGTGCGGGATCACGACCGGCGACGACATCGCGCGGGCGCTGCTGCTAGGGCTGATGACGCGCGCGCGGCGCCGCGCGCGATCGAAGTGCGGAAGATCGTCACGATCGCGATCACGGCCATGACTTCTTCAGCAGCTTCGGACGCATCGCGCCCAGCTCCTTCTGGTAGAAGACCGCGCAGTCGCTCACGCAGCGCTCGAACTGCGACTGGTTCTGCGTCGTCGCCTGCTTGTCCTGGCACTGCTGCACGCATCGCTGCACGCGGTGTTGAAACTCCTGGAGCTCGCTCATGACCGCGGCCTCGTGGCGCTGCAGCGGCGCGCTGCACTGGGAGAGGCAATCGTGGAACTCCGCCTGCGTCGTCGCTCGCGCCTCCGTGCACTTGATCGAGCACTGGAACACCTGCTTCTGCGACGGACGGAACACCTTGTGATCGAGCTCGTCCATGAGCGACGAGAGCTTCGTCTGGAGGTTCTGGACCTCCTTGATCTCGATCCCGTTGGCCATGGCGTCGGAGTCGTGTCGCGCGATTAAATGTGACGACACGTTGGAGAGAACGGCCGGGTCGTCGTCGACGCGTTTCTGCCTCCGTGGTCAGTCGGGCGCCGCGCGCGGCACGCGACTCGAGGGGACGTCATGGGGCGACGGCGCGGCCGCCGGCGCCCCGCGGCGGCGGCGGCGGCGGCGGCGTCTCCGCCATCCGGTCCGCGCGAGGACGACGACCTCGAAGCGCCGCTGCTGCGCGCGGAGGAGGAGGAGGAGGAGGAGGAGAGGGACGAGATCCGCTCGAGAGAGACGAAGCGCGTCTCGTTCGAGGAGACGCGCGCGGACGACGACGACGGCGAGGACGACGAAGCCGCGGCGCTCACCGCGCCGCTGCTCGGGGTCTCGAGAGACGCGGACGTCGTCGACGTCGACGACGACGCCGCCGCCGACGACGACGACGACGACGACGCGGAGAACGTGCCGTACGACGACGCGCGAGAGCTCCGCGCGATATGGACGCTCGGGTGGCCCATGTTCGTGAGCTACTTCTGCCGCATGGCCATGGCGTCCACGGACGCGATCATGGTCGGTCACTACAAAGGAGGGAAACACTCGCCCGGCGACTACCTCGCCGCGGCGGCGCTGAGCGACATGCTCACGACGCTCCTCGTCGTCCCTCCGCTGGCGTTCAACCAGGTCTTGAACGCGTTGTGTGGGCAAGCCGCGGGCGCGGGCGCGAAGCGCGTCGCGGGCGTCTGGCTGCAGCAGAGCGTCTTCTGGCTCGCGGTGACGATGACGCCGACGCTCGTCGGGTTCTTCTTCGTGAAGGACGCGCTCCTCGGGCTCGGGTTCGACCCCGCAATCAGCGCGCTCGCGGGCGAGTACGCGCGGTGGAACGTGTTCTGGCCCGTGCCGAACGGCTGGTATCAGTGCATGCGGTTTTATTTCCAAGCCGTCGGGCGCCCGAGGCCGGCGATGTACAACGGCGTCGCGTTTCTATTCGTCAACGCGCTGCTGAACTGGGTCTTCGTCTTCGGAGGGCCGTTTCGGTACCTGCGCGAGAGCCGCGGGCGGTGGGAGGGGTTCGGTTTCGTCGGCGCCGCGATGTCGCTGTCGTGTTCGCGGTGCGCGCAGCCGCTGGCGTACTGGTACTACATGTTCGTCAGGAGGAGGGCGCACGAGAGGTATTGGCCGCGCGGGGGGTGGTCTTTTCGACACCACACGCGCGCGCGCACGGTCGAGTTTTTACGGCAAGCCGCGCCGCTCGTCGGGACGCTCGTCTTCGGCGTCGTCGTCAGCCAGGCGACGACGCTTCTCGTGTCGAAGCTCGGCACGGACGCGGTCGCGGCGACGAGCGCCATCTCCGCGGCGACCGTCGTGTGGTCCGGCGCGATCAACGCGATGTTTTCCATGGTCATCGCGGTCCGCGTCGGATATCATCTCGGCCGCGGCGACGGCGACGCCGCGCGGCGCTCGTTTTGGTTGTCCACCGCGGTCGTGTCCGCGACGCTCGTCGCCGTCGTAATATTCGTCGCGCCGTTCGCGGAGCCGGTGCTGTCGCTCGCGACGAGCGATCGCGTCGTCGCGAGGGACGCCGCGAAGGTGCTCCCCGTCGCGCTACTCGCGACGACGTTGGGGGTGTTGAACAGTCTGTGCACCGGAGGCGTCTTCTCGGGGCAAGGGAGGCAGACGCTGGTGACCGTGCTGTCGTTCTTCGTAGACATACCGCTGAGCGTCGGCGGCGTCGCGGCGATGATCTTGGTCTTCAAGACGAACTTGCGCGGCGTGTACGCGTACGGCTGCGCCGCCGCGGCGTTGGAGCTGCTCATAGCGTACGGGTTCGTGTGGTCGTCGGATTGGAAAAAGTACGCCTCGGACGCGAAGGCGAGGCAGGCGGCGGCGGCGCCCGGGGAAGACCCGCCGCGGGAAGAGAGCCGGGAAGAGCGCGGGCGCGGCGAGTCGTCGCGTCGATCGATCGCATAGTTAGTAGTGAGTAGTATAACAATGACACGCGTACAGTACAGTACGTCGTTTATGCGCGCGCGTCCGTCTAAAACGCCGCCTGCCACGTCGGCTCCATGCGGCACAAGTTCCGCGGGTTGATCGCGGCTTCGACGAGGTGAATGACCCCCTTTTGCACGCTCGAGAGCTGCTCGCCGCCGCCCATCCGCGGCGGCGTCGGCGCGATGCACGGCAGCCGCTTCAACACCTCGTCCACGTTCGCCCTCGCCATCGCGCGCACGTCCGCGGGCGTAGGCCCGAGCGGCGTCGCGTTCGACCCCGCCGCCGGGGTCATCCGTCGCCACGGCCAGCACATGAGCTGATCGCGGAAAAACAAGAGAAGCCGCGTCTCGAGGCTCGTCCCGGGCGCGGCGCACGCCTGCGCGGCGGCGGCCATCGACGCGACGAAGTCGCCCTTCACCCCGAACGGCGTGAAGAACGTGTGCAGGTTCCGCGTCAGGCGGAACGGCACCGGCTCCACGAACTCGGTCATCCCTTTGCTGTCGAACGCGGGGTGGAAATCGAGCATGAAAACCTTCCCGGTGTTCTTCGCGAAGAGAATCTTTTGCGGCGTGCGACCGCCGATCCGCAGCAACGCGGATATGAAACACGACAGCGCCATCTGCTGACACATCTGCCGCTTGAACGTCCACAAGTGCGACCCGGTCGGGAGCGTCTTGTACATGAACTGCGAGAAGATGTTCTCCGTGACGTGCTGCTGGCACACGTCCGAGAACGCCTTGAGTCTCAGGTTCAAGACGTTCTCCGCGCCCGTAACCTTGCCCGTCACCGCGTCGTCCAACGCGGCTTTAAACGCGCTGATCGGCGCGTCCGGCTCGCGGCCGTACCTCGCGCAGTTGATCTCGTACACCTCACCGTACGTCCCGTGCGCCGCGTCGTCCTCCATCAGACGCACCTGCGGCCAGACCGGGACCACCGCGGGGGTGTAGTAGCACAGCCCGCGGCGTCGCGTCTCGACATGGTGCGCGAGCGAGTGATTCAGCGAACGCAAGAGTTGGAGCATCCGCTCCTCGCCTCTCGCCGCGGGCGTGAGCGAGGTCTGCACGAGGAACCGTCGCTCGTTCCCGTCCGCGCCGAGGAACGTGAGGCACCGGTACGACGACCCGTGTCTGCGAACGACGTGCACGTCCGCGCCGATGCGTTCGAGCTTCACGAAGCGATCGACGGAGGGAAGCTCCGCGTCGCCGTTGTGCTGCCCGGGGACCTCAACCTCCGCGAATCGCATCCCGCGCAGCGCGGGGGACTCGTCCTCGAGCCTGAGCGTCGTCGGGAGTCGGTCCTCGACGTCGCTCTGGAGCTGTCGTTTCCAGCGCTTCAAGCGCTCGATGAGCTCGTGCAGCGCGGTGGGGAACGTCGGCTGCTCCGGGTCCAGGTCGCGTTCGTAATCCGCCTTGTACTCCGCGACGAACTCGGTGTGTTTCGTGCTCGTGTCCGCGCTGAAGCACGCGCGGCACACCCCCGTGAGCTCCTTCTTGAAGCTCGCGGGGACCTCCGCGGTCGTCGCGGTCGGGTACTTGTAACACCGATGAAGGAGCGTGTACACGACGACGAGGAGCCTCTCCTCGGGGGAAGACGCGAAACGCGCGCCGAGTTCGGAGAGAAGCACTTCCAGCTCCGCGACGAGGTGCGAGTGCTTGTGCCTCAGGCGTTCCATGACCTCCTTCGCGCCGTCGAACGCGGTGCCCGCCTCGTTCGCCGCCTGCGCGGCCGCCTGCGCGGCGGTCTTGTCCGCCTTGGCGAGCGAGAACGCGGCGACGGCTTCCTCGCTCGCGTCGTTTTCGTTAAACTTTTGCGCCGCCGCGGAGGACTCTTGCGCCTTTTGCGCGAGCGCGCGCGCGGTTTGCGTCACGCGCGTCGCCGCCTCTCTTCGCTCTAAGAGGAACGTCCGAAGCGGGCAGTACATCGCCTGCGGGTGTGCCTGCGCGAGTCGCAAGAGCAGCGCCTTCGCGTGCGGGGCTTCGCGATTCAAAAGCGAGAGCAACAGCTGCGGGACGTACGGGATCCACACCCAACGTTGAATCGCGTCGAGGTGCTTCGCGAGCGCTCGCCCCACCGCGGCGGTGTGATCGGAGAACGCGAGCTGATGCAACACGTTCACGAGCTCGTGGCGGTACCGCTGCGGCCCGTGCTTCGCGGCTTGTAAGTAACACGTCGCGGCGTACTTGGCCCACCGCGCGGCTTCCTCCGCGTTCCCGGGGCCGGAGCCGCTCGCCGTGGGCGCGACGCCGGACCCGGCGGCGCCGGAGCTCGACGCCGCCGCGGTAGCCTGGCGCGAGCAAAACTCGCCCCAGGAGATCCACGCCTTGCTGAGCTGCTTGCACAGGGACAACGACGTCGCGTACGACGCGTGCGCGCCGTCGCCGTCGCCCATCCTCTCTTGAAACAGCGCCTTCAGACGGAACAGCTCAGCCTTGTGATGCGCGTGGAAAAAGTCCAAAGACGTCCCCTCCAACGCGTTCAGCCCCGTAACCGTCTCGCCCTCCATCTCTAGGCACGCCTTGCTCTGCTCTCGCAGCTTCGAGAACGCCTCCTGGACTTCGATGTGCCCCTGCTGCTGCGTGAGGATCGCGTTCGCAGCCTCGCCCATGCGATGCCGCCGCGCGGTCCCCGCGAGCTTGTTGATGCCCCACGCGCGGTCGCGCAACCCGAGCTGATCCAGCTGGTGCCCCTGATGCACGAGCTGCGGGTGCGCCTCCACGAGCCCCTTCGCGGCCGCGGCGATGACGCCGTACATGTACCCGCGCCACGTCAGCACTTCGTTCCACTGCGGCAGCGGGTCCCAGCGGTTCGGCGTGCGCAGTCGCCACGTCTCCATCGTGTCTTGGATCAGCGTGCGCGCGTGGCCGGGGTTCGGATGCTGCGGCCGCCTCGCGTTGGCGAGCTCGACCAAGATGCGCGTGGACTCTTGCAGCTCCACGATGGCGTGGAACGAGTGCAGGACCGGGACGTGCGCGCTCGCGCCCGTCTCCGGGAGCTTCCACCACCGGTCGAGAAGCAGCTTGACCGCTTGTTTGCAGTACTGCTCCGCGTCGTTGACCCGTCCGCTGTCGAGCGCGTTGTACACGCGCACGATGTTGATCTCCGCGGTTTCCTCAACTTCGGACGTCGCCGCCGACGCGGGGAGGAGGTCTCGGACCGTGTTCCAGTCGTTCATTCGCCACGCGCTGTGCAGCTGCAGCTCGGTGTGCTCCACCGCGCGAGAGAAGTCGGAGATGAGCTCCCACTGGTTCAGCTGCTTCGCGCTGTTCAGCCAGTTCGTCTCCCACAGGCACAGCTCCGTCTTCGTCACCCCGGAGACTTGCCCCGCGCTCGCGCGTTGCATCCCGCGGAAAAAGACGTCCTGCGCCTCTTGCCAGTGCCCGTGCTGCGTCAACGCGAGCCCCGCGCGGGTGATGTCCGACGTGCACCGCTGCCGCCACAGACCGACAAGGACGTCTTGTTCGCCGAGGAGGCGATACAGCTCCGCGAGCGCGTCGAAGCACCGCGCCTCTTGCGGGTACCGAACGACGTGGTTCTCGAGAAGCGCGATTGCGATGTGCCACGCGTTGTACGTCTTTCCGAGGTACTTGATGAGCTCGCTCGGTATCTTCGGCTGCGGTTGCGACAACGATATGCCCTCGAGGAGGGCCTGGACGACGTTCGGCCGCACCGCGGCCTGTCTCTGGTGGTACTCCTTGGAGAGCAGCGCGATCATCGGCTTGGCGAGCGTCATCTGTTCCTCGCGTTGGAGCGTCGCCCACACGATGGGAAACACGAGAACCCAGAGGTAGTACGCCACGTGCGCGTTTCTGGTCGCCACCTCGCGCAGCGGCGCGACGAGGTCGCTCACTCGCAGCGTCTCGATCTTCGTCAGGAACGCGGCGTGACGGTCCAGCAGCGCGGCGGTCTTCTCCAGCGGCGCCGGGCCGGCGTTCTTCGGCCGCGGCGGGCACTCGGGCGGCGGCGTCGTCTTCGGGTCGTCCCCGGCGGGGAGCAGCGACGGGATCTGCGCGCTGTTCGGCGCGAGCGTGATCTTCTCCTCCTCCGCGAGGATGGAGAGGATCAGATCGAGGCCTTGCTTCAGCCAGAACGTGTCCGCCATCGCGTCCCACTCCTGCCCGGCGAGGATGTACTGCAGACGGTGGAACAGCGTCTTTCCGACGGCGGCGTGGTAGAGCTCGAAAAATTTCGCGCGGAGCTTCGGGTGCCGCGTCCGCAACCCGAGGAGGTGGTTCCTCTCCACCTTGACGAAGACTTCCTGTCGCAGCGCCATCGCGTGCGCGCCGCCGGACGCGCACAGCGCGTGGAGCGTTCCGAGAAGTTTCTCCTCCCACTCCGCCGTCTGCGTGACTTCGCGCCCGAGACGCGTGAGGTGCGCGAGCTTGCTGAGAAACAGCACGGTTTCCTTCGCGCTGAGCGACCCGGGTCGGTTCGGATCGGGCGCGTCCGGGTCCGGGACGGCGGGTTTCGCGTCCGAATCCGGCGCGTCCGCCGCCCGGGAGGCCTTTCCGCTCGCGTCGCCGCCAGCGCCGGTGGATTTCGATTTTTCCGCGGCGCCGTCGTCCTTAGGTTCCGCCGACGCGTCGTTCGCGTCGTTCGCGTCGCCGTCGCCGCCCTTCTCCTCCCCGGGCTTGACCTTCCCGCCCGCGCCGCCAGGTTTCTCCTTCCCGCCCTTGGGCTTGTCCGCTTCGCCGTCGCCGTCGTCCTTCTCGTCGACGTCCATCGCGTCCGCGCCGCCGCCGTCGCCGCCCGCGCCCGCCGCCGCCGCATCCGCGGCGTTCGACGCCTCCGCGTCCTGGGTCTCCGCCTTGAGCGCGACGACTCCGACGTCCGTCGGAATCGCCGCGGCGGCGCCCGTCGCGCCGGGCGTCGCGCCGAGGACGGTGTCCCCGGCCCACCCTTTCAGCGCGTCGAGCGTCGCCATCAACACCGCGCCGTGCGTCGCCTGGTCGTTGATGAGCTGCAGGAGCATCCTCAAGAACAGCTGCTTGTGCTCGCCCCCCGCGGGGATGACCCGAGACGCGATCAGCCGCACGCACGCCGCCATGCAGTGCGCGACGGAGCCGTACTCCGGCGTCGGCACCTGAGGCTGCTCCCCCGGCGCGAGCCTCTGCGCCGGGTGCGGCGGCGGCACCTGCCCGGCCGCGCTCGCGGTGTTCAGCTCGTGCGTCAAGCGGCTCAGAAGCTTAATCAAGTGCGGGAGGTAGCGATCCGCGACGCGGCGTTGCCGCTCCGCCAGCGCTGCGACGCACGCGAGCACGCACGCGAGGCTCGGGTTGGGCGCGCTGACGTTCGGCAACGCCGGGTTGCCGGAGATGGCCGCCGCGACGTGCTTAGCGCAGAGTTCGTCCATGCGGTGCTGCAGCACCTTCGTCTCCGGCGCGGGGACGCCCTTCTCCCCGGGCGCGGCGCCCTTCGGCGGCGGCGGGAACATCGCGCGGCCCAACGCCTTGGCGAGCGCGTCGTGCGTGTTTTTCCGCGTCGACGCGAAGCACGGCTCGAGCATGGACGCGACCTGCGGGGCGTTGCCGCGGATGAACTCGTCCCCGCAGCCGCACTCGAGCGCGATGTTGAACACCGCGAGGCCGGTGGACAGGGTGCTCGTCGCGTCGCCGCCGCTCGCGGTGGAGCTCGCGAGGAGGCGTTCGATGAAGCCGAACTTGATGTTCGCCTTCGGCCACGCCGTCAGCGCTTTGCGAAGGAGGGAGACGGCGCGCGCGTGCAACGCGATCATCTCCTTGTCCTTGCTCTCGCCCGTGAGGAACGCCATGCGGACGAGGAAGTTGACGAGGATCTCGCACATCGCCGGCGCGGGCTGGAACTCGTCCGCGTCCGGGGACATCGACACCGCGGGCGCGGCGACGGACTTGTCGCTCTTGCCGGCGGTCTTGTCGTCCCCGAGCTCGATGTCGTCCGCGTTGGCCATGACGGCGTCTTCGTCGTCTTCGTCGTCGTCGTCCGTCGCGGCGGATCGGCCGCGGCGGCGGGACGCGCGGCCGCCTTCGCCCTTGGATTTCTTGTCGCCCTTGGCGGCGGCGTCTTTTTTGTCCGTTCCCGAGGCGTCGCGGCCGCGTTTCTTGCCCGCCTTCTCGGGTGGCTCCTCCTCCTCTTCCTCGTCGTCCTCCTCCTCCTCCTCCTCGGGCTTGTCCTCGAGCGCCGCCGCGGCGGTGCGCTCGACGCGCTGCTCTTCCCACTGCAGGATGAGCTCGACGAGGGAGATGGACAACACTCGGTTCTCCGGCGGCGACGACGACGGCAACCCGAGCCTCGAGAGCGAGTTTACCATCTGCGGCACGAACTGCGCGCGGGACGCGTAAAAGTGCTTCTCGTGCGTGTGAATCAAGTTCCAGACGTGAATCAAGTGCGGCAGCGAGTGCCCTTCCTCGACGAGAATCTTCTTCGTGTATCGAATCCAGATCGGGTACTTGTGGTCGCCCTGCGGCAGCCGCTTCGGGAGCGCGGGCGTGAGCGCGCCGAGCGCCTGCCGCACGAGTTCCTTCGCCTCGGGCTGGCACGCGCGCAAGAGCGCGACGAAAACCTGCAGCACGATCTTCTCCGGGGCTTGGTACGCCTCGAGGAAGTGGCAGACGTTCACGAACGCCCACTGCTTGCTGCCGCTGTCCTCGCTCTTGAGGTGGTTCCACCCGAACTTGATGAGCTCCTTGCGATGCGACACGAGCTCGTCCGGGAGGTTGCGAATCAGCAGCGTCGTCATCCGCAAGAGTTGGATTCGAAGCGGCTCGCTGTGCGCCGGGGAGGACTCCTCGTCCGCCGTCTCGAGGAGGTCGACGACGATCATGTTCACCGCGTCTTCGGTGATTACCTTCTTCGCGTCCTCCATCGCGTTCGCGTCCGTCGCGACGTTCTTCAGCGTGTGCTCGAGCATCGGCATGATGACGAGTCTCAACGCGGAGACGAGCTCCGGGGCGGTGAGCGACTGCTCTTTGAACGCGTTCAGGAAGTGCATCAGGACGTCGTGTTTCTCCTCCGGGGTGTACGCCGCGGCGACTTCTTTCTTGTAAAACTCCTCGAGAAACGTAAAGTCCACGCGCGTTTTCGTGTCGAAGATGGATAAGACGTCGAACAGCGCGCCGACTTGCGCGCGGTCGCTCCGCGCGACGTTCACGAAGCACTTCGCGAGCCTCTTGGACTCGAGCAGCTCCGGGAGCGCGAGCATTTCTTCGCTCTTGAGCCGCTCCGCTCGCGCTTCGGACCGCCACCGACCCCAGAGCACCGAGACGAGCTCGGGCTGCGTGTGCAGCCACTCCGGCATGTGCTTCGCGAGGACGTTGATGAGCTTCAAGCCGTTGTACGCGTTCAGGTCGCCGCCGCCGCCGACGCCGCTGAGGCCTTCGCTCGCGGCGGCGTCCGCGGCGGCGTTCGCGCCCGCGTTGGGGCGCGGCCACGTGAACGCGGCGGCGATGATCTTGTTCGCGCTCTTCGCGAGCTCCTCCCGCAGGGGCTTCCCTTCCTTCTCCATGCGGATCATGTCCAAGAGACGGAAGAAAAAAGCCGGCTGCGAGAGCCGCGCGAGGAAAAAGTCCACCGTCGCGGGGGCGTACCGCGACAAAAACTTCGCGAGCGGCTTCCGGTACAGCGAGTTTACCTCCGAGTGCACGCCGCTCTGCGGCAGCGCTTGCTCGAGCTGAATCGTCAGCATCACGAGCGGCTCTAAGAATTTCCCCGCGGCTTGCGGCAACAAGTGGAACAGGTTGATCATCGCCGCGGCGATCTTGAAGTCCTTCGGCGGCGGTCGCGCCTGCGTCTGTTGCCCCCCGGGCGCCACGGCTTTGTTATCCGGCTCGAGCCACCTTCGGAGGTGCTCGAGGAGCTTCTCCCCGAGCGTCGGGTTGAACCAGTTGGACAAGAGCTCCAACAGTCGCTCGAGGCCGACGAGCAGCGGCATCGTAAGGTTCTTATAGTGCGCGAGGTTCACGAGAATCGGCCGCAGGCTCGACTGAAGCAGCTCCTTCGACAGCGACTGCTGTTGAATCACGCGTTTCAAACCCTCTTTCGCGATGTTCACCACCTCCGCGCTCCGCGACGTGAGCGACTTGAAGAACATCGTGATGATCCGCTGTCTGAGCTGCGCGAGCTGCTCCTGCCCCGGCGGCGGGGTCTTGAGCTCTTGAAGCGCCATGACGCTGCACATGAGGCGAATGCACGCCGCGCGCAACGCGTGGAGCTTCTCCGACGCGCCCGGCTCCGTCTTCAGCGTCGAGGAGCACCAAGCGAATGTCGGGGTGGAGTTGAAAGGCGTCAGGTGGAGTTGAAAGGCGTCGAGGGCGGGGATTGAAAGCGAGGGGTGGGCGGAGAGACACGCCGGGAAAAGTCCTTAAGGATCGGCGTTCACCACGCGAACGCGGTCGTATGGGGACCAGTGTATAGAACGC
>MDSW01111356.1_pt1 | contig 17450 bp, 17 predicted proteins | sample 811171 | NCBI WGS metagenome assembly MDSW01 (sample SAMN05326641, study PRJNA326480) | marine metagenome | isolation source: seawater | place: Atlantic Ocean: North West | collected 2012
ACGAGCAACCCCGCTGGAGCAAGTCCAAGCAGGCCCGTAATGCATCGATAGGGCCGGGTAGGATGCATAGTTGAATGCGGCTAACCGAAAGGTGAACAGAAAGGGGCTTACTCCCTGCACCCTCGCCTCAATCCACTGGCGGTAACGCTATTCGATAATCGCCTCGGAGATGGAAGATGTTTCAATTGTGCCGACATCCTCGTAATCGAGCCATGATCCATTCAGCGTAATACGGGACTTGAATTCGTTGTAAATCACTATGATAGTGGGTAGCAGTATAGCGCTGGTAAGTAGTGCTAATGCGATCAGAGCCATCATCAGTAGGAAAAAGGTCTGGAGTCCCGGAATTACCACAAACAGACCGGCTGCAAGTCCAGCGCATGTAGTAGCTGTAGTTTCGAAAATAGTGCGACCAGTTGTCATTACCGACCTGACTATGCCCGCAGGAGTCTCCCCCTCGTCCCTTATCCTATCAACAATGTGGATAGAGTCGTCTACACCTATTCCGAATACAATTGTGCCTATCATTGCGGTGAAGATATTTACGCCCAAATCGGCCCTCCACATCAAAATAGGCTGCCAGAGAACAACTGCTGCAACTGCTGTCATGGTGAAAATTGCCATTCTTGGCGAGCGGAACAGTATTGCCATGGCAAACAGCAGTATGAACATGGTTGCGATGGTTGAGTCGCTCTGGGCAGTGTGGATTCCCTCGTTGATGTCTATGGATATAGGTAGCCCTCCCGTAAGTTTGGAGTTGGTCACACCCTCATCCGAGATAGTCATCGAGTAGCACATTGTAGCGGTCTCACAGCCCCCCTCTGAGAGGAATCCGTCGATAGTGTCCCTTAGTGGGGTGGCTTCCTCGAGGAGGATGTACGGCTGCCACGCATAGACTAGGGTCTTGGTCTCACCTGACCCCTGGTCGGCATTCATCAGCATCGACCTGACTTCCGGACTGAGTGTGTCGAATGCCACATTGACCATGTCTTCCCTCGATGTGGCCGTGGTGAATACTACGTCTCCACTTGAGATGCACTCCAACTGTAGGGGGTCATCCCAGCAGGGAGAGTGTAGCATGTCCCAGAGTGACCTATCGATGGCATCGACACCAATTTCGACATGAATTGCCTTGAGTATATTGACTAGGCTTGTAGTATTGGTCCTCTCGACGTTGTCGATTTTTGCCTGAATTTCTTCCAAGGAGTCTAAAACGGGAAGGTCTCTGATGGGGGCGGTTCCATTCTCGGGCCCCCTGGCTGTGGCGTTGACGATGAATAGATTGGTCTGGCCACCACCAAACTCGTAGCTGTATTCTCGCAAGGCCTCATAAGATTCAATCCCAGGAGGAACCTGATCTGAACCGCCTGTAATTCCCTGTCCCATCTGATCCTCGAAAATGATAGCCCCAGCGATAGTTGCAACGGATCCAACGAGAAGGACAATGATAGTGGCCTTGACAGGTATCTCCCCAACGTATTCCCACACACTATCCAGGCTCCCTATTACTATGGTCACGGTAAGCATTGAGGATAGGATTAGCGAGTTTGTCATGGACATCAAATCCGTGTAGTAGAGTGCGATTGCGGCCAAGGAGCCCAGTGCTAGAGCGACATATACCGTCTGCATTGGAGACATCTCCATTACCTCGGTGCCCCTTCTATATCTGAGAAGTTGTACCAGTGCGGGAACCATCAGCATGGATAGCACGAATGTCACCGAAATCCCGAGGAGGAGGGTTGTGCCCACGGTCCTCATGGGCTCTATTGGAACTAGGCTATCCCACGTCAAGACGCTGAATCCGATGATAGTAGTGACTGCGGAAAGGAAGATGGCGTGCCCCGTAGTCGTCGCGGCGCGAACCGTAGCAGTCAGGCTGATTAGTGGGTCCCATGGGTCTATTGAATCGGTTTCTTGGCCGTCCCTCTGCTGCCTCCATGCATTCTCAACGCCCTCCTCGATTAATTCGACCCTGTTCTCCTCTATCCTGTTAGTGAGGTGTAAGGAATAATCCACTCCCAGGCCAACCAAAATAGGGCCGGCTGAGATGATCATGGGAGTTAGGGTTATGTCGGCGATAACAGTTGTACCGAATGTAATAAGCAGGCTCATTCCGATTGGAAGTCCACAGATTACCAAGACTTTCGCATTTCTATGGAGTATAATCATGGCCAGTGCAACTAGGGCCAAGCTGGCAGGCAGCATCGTCTCAACTAATTGGACGTATATTTCATCCGAGATGTCGTGAAGGACAGGCGTGATCCCAGTTACAGTCACGGCCCTACGAGGAGGTATGTCGTCAAGCCTTGATGGGTCCATAGTCGAAGTTCGTTCATAGGTGACATGGCAGAGGTCACAAAATTCGACACTAGTCGAGCCATGAACTAGCTCTTCTGTAAACTCTAGGAATGCCTTATGGTCCTGAACCGGTCCAAGTTTCGGATCGATCCTGGGTGGAATATCCGTGGAGGACATATCGAATGTAATCCCCATTACTATTACGCCGGTGTCCCAAATGCCGTCGTTATTTGTGTCCCTAACCATCGACTCTATCAAAGAGCCAGCGTTTTCTATGAATTCGTCAACCCTGTCTTGCTCATCGGGAATCTCGTATCCATAATACGGATTCAGGCTGGCAATGGTGCAACTCTCATCATCGCTGGTTGGTAAACCGTATTTCTCCATCGCGCAATTGAACCTCCAAGACGAGGAGTTTGCCTCCTTGATTACCTGTGCAGGGGAAAGGACCCAGATAACACCGTCATTGAGCCCTCTGTCCGATTTATCCCAATCCAAGCCCCTCTGGTAAATCCCGCCAGGAGATGAGTCGTCGCCCTCGATCCATGACATTTGCTTTAGAACATCGACGGACGTAATATTCTCGTCTGTCCTCTGACTGGAGTCGTGGATCGCATTATGGGTCTGCATGTATATCATCACAACATCGGTAGACCAATCCTCCCTCACCTCTATCAGAAGCTCCGTGGAGTCGGCGTTATCCGGAAGGTAGATTTCTAGGTCGCCGTCGATCTGCTGCTGGAATTGGGTAGCGTACTGTCCAACTACCGCAGTGACAAGCAGCAGCAACGCAACTAGAATCCCGGGGCTCCTCAAAATAGCAGAGTAGGAGAGTTCGGTTAGCCTCCTGGAGAACGAGTTGGCAATGTCAGCAGCATCATCGACTAACTGTCCAAATGTATCCAATGCGCCTCCAATCGGACCATTCCTGAATGCCCCTCTTGCTCCCTCTACAGCCTCCCTGACTGGTTGAAGTTTGACGAAGAATGCCTTCCACAGTTCTTCTTCATCGTCCCTGGAGTCGCCTTCTCCGAGAGAGTACTTGTCTACTGAGAAGTCATCGTCCACGGCTACGGGGTCTTGCGGAGCCAAATGAGCGTTCGCATCCAGAAAGGTGGCATTACTGCGATATCGATGAGTATTGGAGGTAGCTGTAATTATTGCCCAACCAATAGAATCGCTGAAAGTCAATGAGCACGCCGCAGCATCATGGCGAGGAGAAGGGGGGCGTCTTCTGACCTCACGAAGAACAGCGAGGAGACACTATTGTGGGCAGGACTGTCCACCGCAGGAGTGGTCAGCCTAGTTGTTATCGCTTCGCTGGCTCTAGCTCCCATCGTGAGCATAGGTCCCGAGGAGGGAAATCGCGCTCCTGACTTCGTAGCTGATGCTTACAATGGAGGTTCTTGGTATGAATTTCGGATGTCGGACATTTGGGATTGGGACTGGGATGGGAACTCCTCCGAAAGTAAATGGATTCTGATTCAATTCATCGACACGGATTGCCCATACTGCTGGGAAGAGGGTGATGAGATGAGCCAGTACCACTCCCAATGGAAAGACAGGGTGACATTCGTTACTGTCAACGTTCACCTGAACATCCCCAACCACGATAGTAGCAAGAGCGAGGTTGAGGCGTTCAGGGACAGGACTTCATTTGGCACCGATGATAACGATGGGGATGGTTGCAACAGCGGAAGGGACAACTGCCTCAATAGGCCTGGGACCCCGCATCAGTGGACTTATGTTGACGATCCCTCAAATTCCATTTTCGCCCAATGGGAACTCAGTGGAACCCCATTTACCGCCATCCTACAGCCAGATGGGATCGTGGCTTGGAATAAATTGAAGCATCAGGGCCAAGGCGGCGATGGAGAGGAGTTGTCTTCGGCATTGCAGCGACTGGTGGGTGATTCTTGATGTCAGTTCTGAGTCTTGAGCTTGGGATTTTCATAGTCGGCGTTTTGGGCGCTTCGGCGTTACTGCATAAGAATCGCCATGAGCCTGGTTCTGAAGGAACCAAGGGGACAATTGTTGCAGGCCTCCTGTTCACTACTGTGGGCATAGTTGCATCTGGGTGGACATGGTCGATACACAATTCACTCATGAAGAGCGGATCTTCGAGCATGTGTGCTTCGGAGGGGCTGGTCCAGTGCGGTTCCGTGATTGGCGACCCCCAGTGGAATAATTTGTTTGGTGTTCCATGGGGCGTCGTAGGAATTGCATCTTTTGCGGTCATTTTCTTCTTCATGATGACCCTCTACCTGGACCAAAATGCGAGAAGGGTACCCCAGTTTGTGAATTATCTATGGTATTTGGGAATCGCAGGCCTGCCATTCGTTGCTTGGTTGGTGGTGATTGAGCTCCTGTTGGTGGAGGGGGCTCCACACATCTGCCCGTACTGTACAGTGATCCACCTGTCCATGATTGGAGTCTTTGCATCTTCCCACGTAATGAGGGAGAGAAGGACCAATTCTACTTGGTAGAGTGGCTCATCGGGGGTCCGATGGGCTCAAGACTGACCCCAATTTCGCAGATGCATGGAGTTAGTCACCGGAGGTGCTGGATTCATTGGCTCCCATCTAGTCGATGCCTTGGTTTCAGGAGGTAAGACAGTCAGGGTGTTTGATAACTTCTCAAGCGGAAGGGAGGAGTTCCTTTCTCACCACGAGGGGAGTGGCAAGGTCGAGATTTTCAGGGGCGACCTTCTAGATTCGGATGCAATAATGGAGGCGATGGATGGAATTTCCACCGTACACCACATGGCGGCGAATCCTGACATAAGATTGGGTACTGAGGTAACAGATACCGATCTCAAGCAAGGGACTGTGGCTACATACAATGTTCTTGAGGCAATGCGTCAAACGGGGGTTAGCAGGATTTCCTTCTCTTCTTCCTCAGCGATATACGGCGAGGCGGATCAGATGCCAACACCTGAGACATACGGTCCGGTGATGCCCATTTCCCTCTATGGGGCCTCCAAGCTGGCTTCAGAATCACTGATTACGGCCTGGTCGGGAACTTTCGGAGCAAAGGCGTGGGTCCATAGGTTCGCGAACATAGTTGGTCCGAGAGGCACTCACGGGGTTATTTTCGACTTCATTCACAAACTGAAAAGAGATCCTTCTAGGCTTGAAGTACTCGGAAATGGAAGGCAGGAGAAGTCATACATGTCTGCCGAGGACTGTGTGAGGGCAATGTGCCACATCATCGACAGTGGCTCGGAAAATGTAAGCCTGTACAATCTAGGGACAGGGGACACCTGCTCCGTGAGAAGGATTGCAGAGATAGTAGTGGAAGAAAGCGGTCTCGATGGAGTTGCAATTGAATACACTGGAGGAGACAGAGGCTGGGCCGGCGATGTTCCGAAAACATCACTTGATGTCAAGCGGCTAATGGATTCTGGATTCACTCCCAAAATGCATTCAGAGGACGCGATTAGACACACGGCTAGGGCGCTTATCTCCGAGATCGGGCTTTGAATGGGAGTATGGACAGGAACGCCATCACTGCCAACGGCAATGACAAACTAATCAACGAGTACCCGGATTCTTCACCGATATCTAGCTTCAGGGCCCCTAGGGTAGAGTGGTCATCCAAACCACCTATTGTCTCATGTACCACAACTATGCTCAATTCACTAGGCTCCATATCCGAGGGAACCGATACGACAATTGAGGATGTGATCTCGTTTGACGAGAAAGAAAGATTGCCTTCACTCAGCAAGGAGAAGTCCCCTCCGTAGGACCATTTGTTATCTTCGTTACTTATCGAAACCTCGTGATAGGCCCTTACTACGTCGTGGTGACGGTAAACCCCATTTATCGCTTCGGCCTCATCTATTACAACAGAGTCTTCAATGATGAAAATTGAAATTTGTGTTTGTTCTAATGATGACCATTCCGATAGTGATGTATCGATGTGTAGATTTCCGGAATCGAAAGAGGCCTCTATCCCGATACGGGTATCATCTGATCTCGATCCTTCTGCGGATAGGAGTTGTCGATGCATGGTTGAACGATCGGGGGCACCGCCGGACAGGATTTCACCGTCGAACCAGAAAGATGGCGCAGTGGGGGAGTTGTTGGTGTACCTCGAAACTCTATGTTCGGTTATTGGAGATCCCAATGGGTCATCAAAGTCGTCGTGTAATGCCACCCTAGCCACCCTATTCCCATTTGACTGGGTGAATTCAGGCATCCAGGGGTCGACTTCCGCGCATACCTCGCACCAAACGGCTGTATATTGCTCTGCAAGAACGGTATAGCCCCCCTGGGATGACCAAGTATTCTCAGTCGCCTGGGCCTCGATAGGATTCGTCAGGGATAGTGAAATCACGGCGACTAGCAGTAGGTCTCGCATCCGCGCCATTGAGTAGCCCGGAGCGCTCCCCTTTCATAACCCAGCGTCTTAGCGCGTATCCATGAGCAAGCGCTGGTATCAGGAAAATAGGCGGGACCCATGGCGTCGCCAAGCTCGCTCGAAGGGGTACCGCGCGAGATCCGCGTACAAGCTCAAGCATATCCAAGAGAGGTTCTCGATAATAAGAAAGGGAGACGTAGTATTGGATATCGGTTGTCACCCGGGCGGTTGGACTCAAGTCGCTAGTGAGGAAGTCGGCGGTGATGGAATAGTGATTGGCGTTGACCTGCTCGCAACTGCTCCTGTCGATGGGGCCACTGTGATTATTGGGGACATCACAGATGATGCTACCATCCAGCAGGTCAGAGAGGCATTGGACGGCCGGGGGATTAACACTGTGATTAGTGATATTTCACCTAGCCTCACAGGTAGGTACGATACCGACCAGGCGATTTCTCTAGAGCTGTCAACCACTGTACTCGACGTAGCAATGGATGTCCTACAGCCAGGAGGGACTTTCATCACGAAGGCATTTCAGGGAGTTGGCATAGAAGGACTGGTTGAAGCGGCTCGGGACCGCTTTTCCAATGTCCAGAGGTTCGCCCCCACCGCATCACGTAATTCGTCCTCAGAAACATATCTAATTTGCAGGAATAAACTTCCGAGGGTGAGGAAGAGGGGTTTCGGTCAGACGGCAATGGAACAGGTTTCTAGGCACCTAGAGGGTTTGGGCGTTCTTACTGAGAAACAGGAGGGGGTTGACGAGGAGAGGGCCGTCGGGCTAAGGAGAATCTCGAGGAAGGAAGAGGAGTGAGATTACTCGGAGTTCCTGTCATAGGGTATGATATTCTGCCACTCCGAAGCATCCGATCTTGAAACTACGGCATGAACCCATTCAGTTTCAGAGCAATTGAATACCTCATGTGGAAGGCCCGGTTCAATGTAGAACATGTCACCTTCGCTATGTACTACTGAATTTCTACATCCTGGGCCATATTCGTGCCTAACGCTCCCTTTCAGGAGATAAATCATAACATCAAAATCGACGTGGATATGGGCCTTTGCTATTCCTCCCGGAGGTATGTACGCCCGATTCATAGACAATCCGGTTGAGGGGGTATTTTTTCCAGATAGCCCTGCGCCGTACTCTATGTTATTCCATCCCCTGACCTTCTCGATCTGCCTGAGGCTCCATATGCCTCCCTCGTCGGTAATGTATGAGTCCAAATCTGCTTGCTCGCCATTCAATGGCAACTCCTCTTCTGACATAGTACCCTCGAATGCCAGAAGGGGCATTCGCGTTTGAACTGATGGGAGGCGTCGTCATAGTCCTCGGTCAACGCTAAAAAGGGGAGGTGGCTCGCCGCCCCATCGGTGAACTGAGATGTCAGCTAGAGCTACCACATGTGCCGCGTCTGGAATGCCTCTTGTGGATACCAGAAGTACAACATTCCCGTGCCCGGATTGTGGCTACTCAATCGGTAGGAGCAGGCAGTGTCGCCTTCAAGGCGTGGCATATGTATGCGCTGAATGCGGATTCCAGGGACCTTGAGAGGGATTGAAAATGGGGCATGTTGTTGTGAAGTATAAGGTAACCCTAGACCAACCGGACGAAGGAAGTCCTGACTATGAGGGAATCTCTGCTGCGATTAATGAGCTTCCTGAAGTGCAGATGTCAGAGATCAAGCCACTCGCTTTTGGAATGATGTTTATTGAGATTCAAGCCGTTCTGGAGGACGGAGAGGGCACCGTTGACATGTTCGAGGACAAGGTACGTGGTACTGATGACCTCATTGGTCAGATAGAAACCTTAGAGATGGGCAGACTGTGATCAGTAGTGATCCAGTGGGGACCTCATGAACTCCCTCATCAGGACCGTTGCATAAGTCCCGGGTGGCAATGTGAAGGACAGTCTTAGCGAAGCCCCCAGTGGATTCCACCTTTCGCCGGCCGAGGGTTGCTCCTCCCATCGCTTGGAAACTTCGGCTGAGGGAGGAATCTCGGTCGCCTCTTCAACAGAAAAATCGGAGAAGGGTACGCACAATGGCCTTCTGGTTCCTGAGGATGACAGTCTTGGTATCCTCTTTACGTTCCAATCGGTAAATTCCAATTCTGTGTCAATTAGGGCCTGCCTCTCGACCAGTCCTGGCTCCCCCTCTGCAAGATTTGGAGTGTTTCCAGGGAGTGGGCCGGTGAGGGAAAGTCGACCCAGGCTACAGTTCCTCCTGCACCTGTCCAGATTTGTATCACTGACATATGCCATCTTTGAAACGTCGATTCTCCCATTTGTCTTCAGAGGGGCAACAATGTCTCCCACCATGGGCTCAATTAGGCTCAAACCAGAGGAAAGTCGGCGAGACAGGGCGTGATTGAATGCTAAAGACTGCAAAGAGTGTATTGTGAGTAGTTGCAATGAATGAGGGAGAGACTTGAATGCGCCTAGCCAGTCTGAGTCATCTTCGGACAACTTGTTTAGTATGTCCCTTTCATACCCAAGATGCTTTGGGATTATTTCCAGGCAGTTCTTCGGATCCCTTGTTTCTCTCCACATTTTTCTAAACGACGCAGTTTCTTCGCCGGATCTATTTCCTGCCATCCCCAAGTAAAGGTCCACAGCTCTTTCGTAATCGTCCTCCACAACTGCCCTGCCAACCATTGGAGTTACTGGCCTATTGGATCCAAAACGTTGGGGGCCTATCCAGTTGGGGAAAACGTCGGCGCCCAGATTATCTCCAAGTCCCTTACGGATCCTCTGGACTCTCATTAGCGCCTCCTTTCCATCCATCGGAGAGCCATCGGGGTGACAACATCCACGTACAGTAATGGTGAATCTATTGCCGTCGTGATCACTCATTCCGACCTTTTGATGCGTGCGTCCCAAGATTTCTATCTCACAATCCGGAATGGAGACTTCGGATACTCTCTTCTGAGGGGCATCGATGACTAAAATCTGCGTGGTGACGGCCCTCTTATCCTTGAGTCCTGAAGCAAATATTCTATTCCGGCTAATGCTGCATGACTTGGCCAGTCTATTCAGTAGCCTGTTAGTTTCCCAATTATGGAGAGTTACTCTTGCAACCGTGAATCTACCCTTCGGGTCAAGGGCGGGGACCCTAGAAACCTCCTCAACCCTGAAATCCTCCACTCTAACTTTGAGGAGGCCTCCGACGCCGTCGTCTTCAATAGACCAACCGACTAAGCCCAATGACTTCTCAATCTCTAGGTTATCCAAACTCTCACCGCCCACGGGCGTCAGAGCTTTAGCCCGGAGAACTCCTTGGAAATACCGGAGCAGAGGTCTCTGAAAACCTTCTCAGCACTCTTTCCCTTAACTGCCCGGACATACAGCTCCGGCTCATCCAAATCGGGGTGCTTCTGGAAGAAGTTTGCATATTCGACACTGGAATTGTCATTCAGTCTGGAACGGAAAAGTTGCAGGGTAGTATGACTCTCCCCGCTAATCCTAACTCGGAGTTCTCGGCCTTCATTCATTAGAACCTTGATGGACATGTCGACCGGGCGACCGGCCGCCCCCTTTTGAGGGCTTTCATACAGTTGTGGGCCCTATGGGGCCCAAAGTGAGCCTAAGTTAAACACTGTATTGTTTGGCGGTATGGCATGGAGGGGGCGGGACGCGATTCGGGACTTGCCGAGATGTTTGAGAAAATGGCCCTACCCGCATTGGTAATCAGTATCCTGCTAACTGGATTTATGGTCAGCGTGGTGACTCCACTCCCCAGTTTCACAACTGATCTAGACTCATTCTCGCCTCAAACGCCCTCCGACGTAGCCCAGGAAAGGGTCGACTCGCTAATTCCGCCCACGGGACACAGAATATACGTTCATGTTAGCCCGAGTGAAGACGGAGGCAATATTCTGGAAGTTAACTTACTTCATGCATTGCTAAATGACATGGAAATGATTGATTCTTTAACGGCCGAAGAAGGGGGGATTCACGCTCATGTAAATGCTGCCGATGTTGTGAATAGGGCCATAATAGAGAGAGATCTAGAAAGCGGTGGAATTGCAAGTTTCAACGACTGGTCGGCTATATTGAACAGCCTAGTATCGGACAACGAGACGTGCATAGATGCTGTCGGAGATGACAGGGCGATTTCCGCGGCTTCCTTCGCCTCATCTGCAATGTTGCATGAAGACTTCCAATATGAGCACGTGTGCGAGTGGCTCGAGGAGGGCACCGGGGACCCCACGCCAAGGGCGTCCAGCACCCTCTGGGTGATTGAATTAGATGGCGAAATAGACAGAGAAATCAGAGAGGAGTTGGCACAAAACATCAGGAGTTCGTTACGTGATGGGGGCTCGGATGGTCTGAATTACGGAGTTATTTCTGATGACTTGATCAGTAGCGACATTAACGATACGACTCTAGATGAGATGGTTTGGCTTTTCCTGATTTCAATTGCAGTGGTGGTTGCCGTCTTGGCCCTAGCATTCCGATCATTCATGATGGTGGCTGCACCACTACTGAGTCTAACTGCGGCCCTGATCTGGACTTATGGGACGATCACATTAATGGGGATGCGTTTCTCTATACTCGAGGTTGCCGTCGCACCTGTTGTTTTGGGTCTCGGGATAGACTACTCGATCCATCTGCAAAGAGGATATGAAAAGGCCAGGAAGGTAAAGAAGACAGCTGCAGAGGCTTGGGTGGAGTCTTTTTCATCGCTGAGGATGGCATTGACTCTCGCCGTCATTACGACAGTATTCGCCTTCCTTTCAAACTCACTTTCACCACTTCCTCCACTCAGGACGTTCGGAATTACTCTAGCGCTTGGGGTTGTATCTGCATTCATCGCTAGTACAGTGACCGTGGGCGCCACTCATATTGTTGCGGAGAGGGGCGTCGGTAACAATACGGGAGGGGGGCTCCAGCTTGAGAAGACTGCTTCCAGCGTTACAGAATTCCAAAGAAAGAACGCTGTATGGGTAATGCTGGCTGTAGCTGCCCTGACCACAGGCTCAGTGGTAGTGGCAGTAATGGAGTTGGACACTAGTTTCGAATTGACTGACTTCCTATCTGAAGATGAGATGGAGGTGATGCAGGTGAGGCAGGACATTTACGATTCCTATGAAGCAGCGGCTTGGAAGTCTGTTGACATCATAATTGAGCCTAGTGAAGGAGCTTCTTCCCTGACAAATGAAAGGGACATTTTGAGAGGGCTGGATTTCTTAGACACGCGGATTTCTGGAATACCGGAAGTGGTCAATCCCAGTAGTACTACTTCTGACAGGCCTTCGTACGACGGCCTATATCCGATTCTCAGAGATGCGGTTGAGAATGACCAATCCTTCGGAGAAACTTACCATCTGGGAATTTTTGAGGGGGAGTTAGACATCACAGATGGGTTCGAAGAAGGAGATATCTCAGCGGCCATAGGGTCCCTCTTGGCCAATGACTCGACGGGAGACCCACTTCGTGGAGAGAGCTGGTCCGAGAGAGTCTCCGGCCATGTGGCGCTCACTAAGGACGGCAGTGGACTACTATACCTGAAAATGAGCATAGACGTAGTGGCGAGAAACAGCGAGGACTCTGCAAGGGTCTCGGAGATTTTCAAACATCAAGCCAGCCTCATTGAAGATGGGGATGGGTTGATTGACTGTAGGGCATATGCGACGGGGGACGTTGTGATGATAGATGGAATTCTTGCAGGCTTAGTGGTCTCTCAAATTGAGTCGACTGGAATTAGCTTGCTTGTTTCAATATTGGTGCTTTTCTTGCTAACTAGGAGGCTCGGACAATCACTTGTCGTAATTTTGCCAGTTGGCCTAGCAGGGGCATGGGTGGTTGGATCTATGGCCACGCTAGGACTAAACTGGAACGTTCTGACTATAATGATTACAGCTCTGACTATTGGACTGGGGATTGATTACTCAATACATGTTTGGAGAAGTTTCGAGACCAATAGGGAGAAGGGGATGGGAGTCTGGAAGGCAATGAGAGACATGTACGCAACTACGGGTACGGCCCTGCTGATGTCTGCCGGCACCACGATTTGTGGATTCCTGGTGCTGATGCTATCTCCGATTCCGGTAATCAGGGACTTCGGAGTCGTGAGTTCGATCTCTGTGGCTTTCTCTTTCATCTTGGCCCTGATCGTACTTCCTGTGCTTCTTGCAGCAGAAGTCAGAACGGCCAATGGCGACTAATTTTCCCCTATTATATCGTCAATTACAGACATTTCTAGGCCTTGGTCTCTAGCGACCAATGCTAATGACATCCAGAGAGTAACGTGCCCCAATGCCCTCCTCTTTCGTTGGGCCCTTCTGACAACCTCTTTACTATCGAGTCCTGATTTTTCGCCTATAATTGATATCAGGGATGGGATCGACCCCTCTGCCCAGTCAGCGGGATATTCGGCTGATTTTACAGTATTTTTTACTACCATTACCGACGTTGGAGTTGCTTCATCGGGTTTTTCCTCAGAGATTTTAGAAGGGGGTTCTGGGGGATTCAGGAGTTTACGCAATATCGGCCTCCAGCCAAGGGGCGGAAGAGATGTTTCAATATCCCTGATGGGGGACACTCCTTGTTCGGACAGCAATAGCCATCCTGATTCAACCATTTTTTCGAGAACCTCGGTTGACTCGGAAGGGGAGAACCACTGAAATTCCAGAGACCAGAGTCTCACGACCTCGTCTCTGGAGAGGTATGGCCTTGTGGAACCAGAGAAACTGAAGTTGATGAAACGACGAACCTCCTCGCCCGAGTCTTCACCAATCACGACACTATACACGCTAGGGGGTTGAAAATATGTTCCTAGCAATCTGAACGATTAGTCAGTCAGTTGAATAATGTCGGCACTATGCGCGGGGCGAGCACGTGGCCCGAGATTACATTGCAAGAGACCCGAGGACTGGTCGCCCCCTTACCAGGGGCAGAACAAAGGCCGAGGCCGATATCAGGCTATTACTCCCTCCCGATGGAGTTTGGAGAGTGGTTCCCGAGTCTGAAATAATCGATCTTGCTAATGGGACAAAAGGCACGATAGAGTTACCGAGGACCGTAGGAGGGGGATTCGCGAGAAGGAAGGATGGCATCTTGGCCCTGCACCGTGTTTCGGAAAGCCAAACAGAGGGTGCTCATTCGGTACTGTTGGAGTGCCTGGATGACGATGACCCTGAAATCAGGGCCATGGGGTTAAGTTCACTCCCCTCATTCTCGTTGAGGAAACATGAGGGGCTCCTGCAATGCCTCTCAGATAGGCTACTGGATGGCGATTTAGGCGTCCGAGAAGAGGCGATGACAGCGCTGAAGAAGATGGCCCCAATCTTCCCGTCTGGATGTGAGACAATGCTCCGCAGGGAATTGAGGGACATTAGGAAGGTGCACAGAGACAATGCGTTCGATGCCCTGAAGATGGCATCGGAGAGCTGGACTGAAACGGGTTGCATCCACATCGATGAACTGATCAGGGAAGAGGACGAGGACTTGAGGCGAAGGGCATCGAAGATACTCAGAGTCCTTGCACCGAGGTCTAGTGCAGAAGTTTGGGATTTGATCGGCTGGTGCCTAGAAGATCAGGACAAAGAGGTCAGAAGAAATGCTGCAAGAACACTGAACTCTCTGGCGGGTTCTGAGCCTAGGATAGCTGCTATCCTCGTCGAGGTTGCAATGTCGGACGATGACTCGGGAGTGAGAAAATCTGCCATTGGTGCCCTTAAGAGGCTGGATATGCAAAGTCCTAGAGTCACTAAGATGATCATAGATGGGGCTCGGGACAGGGACTACAACCTGCGTAAGGCGTGTATCGACCTTCTGACCATCGTCCTCAGTGGGGATGAGCTCAGAGAGACAGCTGCAGAGTTGCTCAAACAGGAAACACGCCCTGACCTTAGAAAGAGGCTTAGTTCATTGTCCATCGACATAGAGATGGAGGGCTCTGAGGATGAAAAGAATCGTTTCTTGGCAGTACTTGAAAACCCGACGATGTCCGAAGAGGACCCCCCTGACGTGGTTAAGAAGCCGGAACAACCCATGGGTGAACATCATAAACAGGAGTTAGGTCGCCCGGAAAGCGAGGGAAGTCCATGAGCGAAGTCGTTGACGAGAAAGCTGAGCGATTTGAGCTACTTTGGGACGGAATGGCCTCTGGAAAATACAATCGAACCAAGGCCCTAAAATTTCGACAATACATGAGGCAGCATGTACTTCAGAAATTCCACAAGAGGAAGCCCACCCAATTCGCGTCCGTACAAGATAACCACTACAATCACAACTTCTCTAGTAAGGATCAGTTTCTGACAAAAGAGAACTGCAAGAAGTACTGGATGGGTGAGCTTCAGGCGGAAATCAAGGAGTCGGAGAACTTCTGATCCTGAGGAATTCATATGAGCGCTGGACCTACCGGGTTTGACAGATGGGACTTAGAGAGTCACATTTCTAAGGCGATTTCAGAGCGTGGTTGGGAAGAGCCGACGGAAATTCAAATCGAGGCGATTCCACACGGTAGGAAGGGCCGAGATGTAGTGGGGCAAGCAAGAACTGGTTCTGGCAAGACAGCTGCGTTTGGCATTCCTGCCATAGAGAGATGCAGTGTGCTCGGGAAAATTCAGGCAATTATTCTATGTCCGACTAGAGAATTGGCAGTACAAGTCTCAGAAGAAATGGGCATTCTCCAAGGTGAAAAGGGACTCAAAATTGAGACGGTATATGGAGGAACTGACATTGACAAGCAGGCGAAGAGGCTCGATGATGGGGCGGATATTGTTGTAGGTACGCCCGGAAGGGTCATCGATATGGCAAAGCGCGGTCATCTGAAAATGGAGAGTATCTCGCTCTTCTGCTTGGATGAGGCCGATAGGATGCTCGATATGGGTTTCTTCCCTGACGTTCTCTGGATCTTCGAGAGGACTGTGAATAGGGAACAGACACTACTTTTCAGCGCTACATTCCCTCAAGAAGTTCTAGATGCAGCGGAGGAATTTCTAAACAATCCAGTTCACGTAATGAGTGAAGACCTGGAAGTCGAGGTACCGGAGATTGAGCAGTACGCGGTAAAGGTCGGACGGGCGAACAAGCTTTGGGCACTTGGGAGAATCATTGGTGATGCTGGGAGCGATTCTCAGATTCTTATTTTCACTAACACGAAGAGAATGGTGGAACTGATAGTTGAGAGGCTTGGAAAATTCAGATTCAGGGCTGTTGGATTGCATGGAGATATGCCCCAGAACAAAAGAGAGAGGGTCCTTGACTCATTCAGGGATGGTTCTGAGACAATCGTTGTAGCTACGGATGTAGCAGCACGAGGGCTTGACGTCGATGGCATTACCCACGTCGTCAATTACGATCTACCTGATGATTCTGAAGTCTATGTCCACAGGATCGGAAGGACCGGGAGAATGGGCAGGAAGGGTGAGGCTTGGAGCTTCTCAACTAGCTCTGAAGTAAGCATGATCGACAAGATTTGCTCTACTTGGGGGCTTGAGATTCCCTTCACCGACCCCCCGGCATTACCCGAGGGGAGAGACAGGGATTTCATACCGAGGAGGGACGACTGGGACGAAGTATCTGATTACTTCGGGATGGTTCGCGTGAGCATGAAGGTAAAGAAATCAGAAACCACGAAGAGGGAGCTGGTGGATTGGATAGTTACAGAATCTAGAATTCCCGAGATAGCGATAGGCGAGGTTACTTCAAACGATGAAAGCACCATAGTGGAAGTACATGTAGAGAAGGTGGCATATGTTATTGACGTGATCAAGGGTAGGAAATTCCAAGGAATTTCACTGGAGCCAGCGATTGTAAATTCCTGAGGTTGTTTCAGCTAAGGTGAGGGCATGAGAGAGGATCTAGGGGCTTCCAGGACACTGGATCTGCTAGGATTCTTCTGCCCCATACCGATACATGAGACTAGAGCGGCCCTATCTTCCATGAAAGATGGCGGAGTGCTCGAAGTAATCTGCGATGATCCAGAAACGCTCCGTGACATCCCCTCACTATGCAGGAGGATGGGAGTAGAACTTCTCGAAGTCACAGAGAATTCGGGAGAGTATATTTTCTTTATCAGCAGCACTTCCGGCAATCATATTGAGGGGGGATCCGGAGATGAATAGCGATAAAGTAAGGATTCAGGAGGCTGAAGAAATTGCCGCTGATGCTAGGCTCCCAACCGAAAGGGGCGAGTTCAGGATTAGAGTATTCAACGATAGTGAGACAGGCATGGAGCATGTGGCATTGACTCTTGGAGAGATGGGGGGGCCTGACCCTGTGCTGCTCAGAGTGCATTCAGAATGCCTCACAGGGGACGCATTTGGAAGTCTCAGATGTGATTGTGGCCCTCAACTTGATGCTGCAATGTCCCTGATACAGGAAGTTGGCTGGGGCTGCATACTTTACTTGAGGCAGGAAGGCAGAGGAATAGGCCTTCATGCGAAGATTCAGGCATATAATCTGCAAGACCAAGGTGCGGATACCGTGGAAGCGAACTTGCTTCTCGGACACCCTGCTGATGCTAGAGACTATCGAGTAGCCTCTGAAATTCTCGGACTCATTGGAATCGACAGCGTTTGCCTTCTAACCAATAATCCGGACAAGATAGGCCAATTAGTCTCATACGGAATCAATGTTGAGCAGCGGATGCCCCTGGTAGCAGGAGTTGGGGATGAAAATCGTGAATATCTGGCAATAAAGGTGGATAAGATGGGTCACGACATCGCTTCCGAGGACCTGAACAGGTCAACCTGAAAATGAAATGGGGCCGTGACCGGGACTTGAACCCGGGCCGGCGGGACCACAACCCACCGTGCTAACCGCTACACTATCACAGCCG
>MDSW01150419.1_pt1 | contig 17448 bp, 22 predicted proteins | sample 811171 | NCBI WGS metagenome assembly MDSW01 (sample SAMN05326641, study PRJNA326480) | marine metagenome | isolation source: seawater | place: Atlantic Ocean: North West | collected 2012
GCAACATTTTTGTGGTTATGAGATTACAACAAAAAAAGATTGTTTTAATGATAAAACTATTTCTTTAATGGATTTTTGTTGTGAACAAAAAAATAATGTGCACTTTTTTTATGTTTTACCTTTTTCTAAAAGAAATGCCTTAATAGAAACAACTTGGATTTCAAAAAATAATGACAATGCATTGAAAGATTATGATTCGCAAATCAAAAGCTATATTAAGGGTAATTTTTTTAATCCTGAATATGAAATTAACTTTAAAGAAGAGGGTGCAATACCTTTATTTTATCCAGATAATTCAAATCGAAGTAATAAAATTAATATTGGAACAGCAGGTTGTATGACCAGACTTAGCACTGGATATACATTTTTAAATATCCAAGAACATAGTAAGTATATAAGAATGAATATTGATAAAATTAATAATATTAAAAAATTTGAATTAAAAAAGAAATATAGAATTTTAGATAAAATTTTTCTAAACGTTTTAAGGAAAAACCCGAAAAAAATGCCAGATATTTTTTATAAAATTTTTGATAGAAATGAGTTAAAAGCTATTAGATTTTTATCTAATAATAGTAATTTAAGTGATGATTTATCAATAATTTTTAAAATGCCTAAATGGATATTTATAAAATCTCTTTTTATATAAAATGATAAAAAAAATTTACGGTAAACATACATTCTGTTTTTCTATTTTATCGATTTTTTTTTCTATATTATCATTATTAATTTTTAGTAATTTTCAATTTATTAATGAACTAATAGTATCGTTTATATGTTTGTTTTTAATTCTATCAGTTGGAATATCTCATGGGGCCATGGACAACTATAAGGCAAATAAATTACTTAAAATTTACAAATTAAAAAATAAGGTAATATTTTTTATTTTATATATATTAATATCGGTTTTTATAATTATTTTATGGAGTCTTTATAGTGCATATACTTTATTACTTTTTTTATTAGTTGCCTCTTATCATTTTGGTAGAGAAGATACAGCTTTCTTAAATAATGGTAGTTCAAATCTGGATCAATTTTTTTATTTAATTAAAGGTTCTTTGATAATATTTTCCCCTCTTTTTTTTCATTTTGATCAAACTTTAAAAATTTTTGAAACTTTATTTTTAGATCAACAAATTATTTCATTTTTAAAAATTGAGCATTGGATCATAAACGCATTCTTATCATTGAGTGTCTTTGGATATTTTTATTTTATTTATAAAAATAAATTTCAGGATTATGAAGTCTTTTTATTAGATATGTTTTGCATTCTACTTTTAAATTATGTTTTTAATCCAATGGTAGCTTTTACTATGTATTTTTGCTTTCTTCACTCAATAAGACATATCATTTCAATTTCATTTGAATTAGAACCTAATAATTTTATATATGGTGTAAAATCTTTTATAAAAAAAGCATTACCATTAACATTAGTAACAACAATATTATATTTAATAACGGCGATTTTTTTATCATATTTCTATGAAATAAATGATGTAATTATTAAAATAATATTTATTGGTTTGGCGTCTTTAACTTTTCCGCATATATTGCTTGAGTATTTAATAGAAAGAAATGAAAAAAGACATTAAAATTTATTTAGCTGCACCGAGAGGTTTCTGCGCAGGTGTCGACAGAGCTATTGAAATTGTAAAAAAAACCTTAGAGAAATATGGATCTCCCGTTTATGTAAGACATGAAATAGTTCATAATAAAAATGTAGTTGAGTCTTTAAAAAAATTGGGAGCTATTTTTGTAGAAGAAATTTCTGAAATTTCAGATTTCTCAAGACCAGTTATTTTTTCTGCTCATGGAGTCCCTAAAGCTGTCCCTGAACAGGCAAAACTAAAAAAGATCTATTATATTGACGCAACATGTCCTTTGGTTTCTAAAGTACATAGAGAAACAGAGCAACTCTTTAAAAAGGGTTTTGACATAGTATTAATAGGACATAAAAATCACCCTGAAGTTGTTGGAACGATGGGCCAATTACCAGATGGTTCAATTAAATTAATTGAAAATTTACATGACATTGAAAAATTAAAATTTTCAAAACCTGTTGCTTATGTCACACAAACTACTCTTTCTGTTGATGATACGAAAGAAATAATTGAAGCTTTGAAGAAAAAATTTCCAAAAATAAAAGGTCCTATCAAAGAAGATATTTGTTATGCAACAACAAACAGGCAGTCAGCTGTAAAAAAAATAGCTCCAAATTGTGAGATGTTTTTTGTTATTGGTAGTAGAAACTCATCAAATTCTGCAAGATTAGTTGAGGTAGCAAAAAAATCTGGATGTATAAATTCAGAACTAATTTTTTACGGGAAAAAAATTCCGATCGATAAAATTAAAAATTGTAAAACTATAGGGTTATCTTCTGGAGCGTCAGCACCAGAGGAACTAGTTCAAAATTTTATAAATGAAATTAAGCAAAAAATGAACGTTTCAGTTGAGGAAATAATAACTGCAAACGAAAAAGTAGTTTTTAAGTTGCCCAAAGAATTAAATTAGATGGCCGTATATACAAAATTAGAAATAGAAGAAATCAATAATATTTTATTAAATTATAGATTGGGTAAATTAAAGAGGTTTGAGGGTATAAAAGAAGGTATTGAAAATACTAATTATTCTATTGAAACCGAAAAAGGTAAGTATATTTTAACAATTTATGAAAAAAGGGTTAAAGAAATAGATCTTCCTTTTTTTTCCAATTTAATGGTTGAGCTAAGTAAAAATGGCTTTATCTGCCCTAAACCTATACTAAATAAAGAGAATAATTATATATCAGGCATTAATAACAAGAAATTTATGATTGTGAGTTTCTTAGAGGGTAAGTCTAAAAGTAATTTGTCTCCTCCTGAGTGTCAAATTGTTGGGAGGCAAATTGCAAAACTTCACGTTTTAACAAAAAATTTTAAATTTATAAGAAAAAATGATTTATCAGTAAAATCTTGGCGAAATATATTTACGCAGGTAAAAGATAAATGTAGCAAAATCCACCCTGAACTACCAAAATTAATTGAAGCAAATTTATTGAGTATTGAAAAAGAATGGCCTAGATCCTTACCATCTGGAATTATACATGCAGATTTATTTAGTGATAATATTTTTTTTAAAAATAATAAATTTTCTGGATTTATTGATTTTTATTTCTCGTGTAATGATTTTTATGCTTTCGAAATTGCAATCTGTTTTAATGCCTTGTGCTTTGACGGGAATAAACAAAATTTAAGCTTTAATGTAACTAAAGCAAAAAAACTGATGGAGGGATATAACGAAATAAGAAAAATATCAAAAGATGAAAAAATAGCTATAAAAGTTTTATCTCAAGGTGCAGCTTTAAGATTTCTTCTCACAAGAGTCTTTGATTATTTAAATACAGTAGATAATGCCGTTGTAAAAATTAAAGATCCTGAAGAGTATCTTAGAAGATTAGAATTTCACAAAAATGCAAAAAGTTTTGAAGATTATTTAATTTAGAATGAAGTATAAAATTTATACAGATGGCGCATGTTCTGGCAATCCAGGAAAGGGTGGTTGGGCAGCAATAATTTTGAATGAAAAATCTTTTCAATTTAATATTTCTGGAAATGTAAAAAGTACCACAAATAATAGAATGGAACTAATTGCTCCAATAATGGCCTTAAATAAAATTAAAAAAAAATCTGAAATTACAATTTATACTGACTCAAAATATGTAAAAAATGGAATTACTAATTGGATCCAAAGATGGAAGGTAAATAATTGGAAAAGTTCTAATAAGAAGCCAGTTAAAAATAAAGATCTTTGGATAAAATTAGATAATTCCTGTCAGAAACATAAGGTTGTATGGAAATGGGTTAAAGCTCATGCGGGAAATAAATATAATAATCTTGTGGATGAATTAGCTGTATTTGAGTGCAATAAAATTAAATAGATTTTAAAAAGTTCTCGGCTGCAGACAATTCACATAAGGCTGTTTCTTTCTCTACTTCTATTTTTTTTATTTCACAGTTTTCTACTAACATCGTAAATCGGTTTGATCTTATTCCCAATCCTTTTTCTGATTTATCTACTTCAGCACCAATAGCTTTTGTAAAGTCAAGATAAGGGTCTCCCGCCATGAATATTTTGTTTCCTACTTTTTGATTTTCACCCCAAGCTTTCATTACATTGGGATCATTTACTGCAATACACACTATTTTTGTGATTCCTTTGGCTTTAGCAGTTTCAAAATTATTTAAAAAACTTGGTAAATGCTTTGTTGAACAGGTTTTAGTGAAAGCCCCAGGCATACCTAAAATAATAGCTTTATGGTTTTTAAATAAATCTGTACTATCAATTTTTTTAACCTCATTATTCTGATCTAGATAAAAAAACTTTGTAGATGGTAATTTATCTCCTTTTTTAATTTTCATGTAAGTTTCTCCAGGATATATTTTTTTATTTTATTAATATCTTTTCCTAAAACGTCAAATTTCTCTTTTTTATCTAATATACTTTTTGCTTGTTCTGGAATCATAATTTTTTTTGATGTTGCAAGTTTTATTGTATCTAAAAATTTGAAAGGATGTGCAGTACCTAGAACTAAAACTTCATGTTTTTCTTTAATGCTTTTTGAAGCCTCTACAGCTGTTGCAGTATGTGGATCAAGAATAAAATTAAATTTCTCAGCAAAGTTTTTAATTATTTCTAATGTTTTGCTGTCAGAAACTCTTTTTGCATAGAAGTTTTTTTTAATAATATTCATAGCTCTTTCATCTATTTTATACGAACCATTTAAAGTAAGAAGTTTCATAGACTCTGCAACTTTTTTATCATCAAATTCTAATGCATCAAAAAGTAATCTTTCAAAGTTACTTGATACCTGAACGTCCATGCTCGGAGATAAGGATGGCTTTACTTCACCAGGTTTATAAATGCCTAGATTGATCGCTCTTTCAAGAATATCATTTTCGTTTGTTGCAACAATTAACTTTTCTATTTGTAGACCCATTTTTTTTGCTACATATCCAGCATATACATCGCCAAAGTTACCTGTGGGCACTGAAAAACAAATTTTTTTACCTTTAAATTTGAAAGCGGCATAAAAATAGTAAACTATTTGACAAATTATTCTCGCCCAGTTTATTGAATTAACACCGGACATATTTATTTTTTCTCTAAAAGAATTATCATTAAACATATCTTTTACCATTTTTTGACAATCATCAAATGTTCCCTCTATGGCAATATTATAAATATTTCTTGATCCGATAGTTGTCATAATTTTTCTTTGAATTTTTGAAATTTTATTGTGTGGATGCAAAACAAAAACATTTATATTTTTTCTATCATTAAGTGCTGCAATGGCTGCTGATCCTGTATCGCCTGATGTTGCTACAATAATATTTATTGCATTATTAGATGAAATTTTCATTTGATCATACATATTTCCTAAAACCTGCATAGCAATATCTTTAAAGGCTAGTGTTGGACCGTGATAAAGTTCAACTAAATTAATATCACCAATTTTTTTTATTTTAACAACATCATTTATTGTGAAACTTTGATAGGATTTTTTAATCAGTTTTCTTAAATCATTTTTTTCAATTTCAGGTTCGCAAAAATTAGAAATTATCTCTGTAGCTAAATCTGTATATGATAAATTACTTAATTTCGCAATTTCTGATTGGTTATAAGTTCTTATTTTTTTCGGAATAAATAATCCGCCATCTGGAGCTAGTCCTCTAAGAAAAACATCTTTAAAACTAAAGCTTAATTTTTTATCCCTGGTACTTATATATTCCACTAGCTAGAAGATTTCTGCTCTTTTTTAAAATTTTTTTTCCAAGATGTATTTAGAAGTCCCAGAATAACAAACGAAAGCACAATAATAAACAATGCAAGTTGTCCGCCTGATGTTTCCGAAATACAAACAGCACATAATTTTAAAACTTCTGAGTTAAAAATTTCTAAAGTCATTTTTTAAAAAAAACAAACTGAATTATAGCCTCTTTTATATTCTTTGTCACTTTTGGATCAATTAACAAAACCAACGCATATTTTTCTTCTTCACCTGCGTTGAGTATCTGTTCTTCATAGCAAAAACAGTTCATTTTGGTCATAAAATCTCTTAACTCTTTTGGGTAAACTTGAAATGAGGCGATTCCTGTCATTTTTTTTTCACCAAGATTTTTAACAAAATAATTGATTGTTGTAATTTCACCAGGAAAAATTTTTAACGTTTTTTTCTTAGTTTTAAATTCAAAAGGTAAATCTTTGTGTACACTTGTAATTAATTTGATACTAATCGGACTGGGGGTATCATTGCCTCTGTTAAAAAAAAATAAAAATAGAATTATTACAAAAAGAATTATAAACAATAAAAAATTATTATGAACTTTATTTTTATGCAAATTTATCTATTAAAATTAGTATAAAGATTGCAAAAAGATAAAGTATTGAAAAAGCAAATATCTGTTTAGAAATAATCTTTTCTGATTTGTCATCTTTAGATTTGAAGAGTTTAAAGCAAATTAAAATATAATATAGACTTAAAGAAAAAGAAAAAAATAAGTAAATTAATCCTAAATAACCTAAAAAGTATGGTGCTAATGCAACCGGAAATAATAATATAGAATATATTAAAATATTATTTTTTGTAGTTTTTATTCCAGAGGTTACTGGAAGCATTGGGATATTTGCTTTTTTATAATCATCTGATTTAAATAAACTCAAAGCCCAAAAGTGAGATGGAGTCCAAATAAAAATAATTAAAAATAAAATAACTGGTTCTAATGATACATCTCCAGTTGCTATAGACCATCCTATAACAGGGGGCAAGGCGCCAGCTGCACCACCTATAACTATGTTTTGTGGTGTCTTCCTTTTAAGCCAAATCGTATACACAAAAACATAAAATGAAATTGTTAAAGCTAAAAGAGATGCTGCAACTAAATTCGAAAAAAAATATAATACTCCGACTGATATAAAAGAAGAAATTGTTCCAAATATTAGAGCTTGTTTTCTAGTCAGCTTTCCAGTTGGAATGGGTCTAAGACAAGTTCTAGACATAAGTGAGTCCAAATCTGACTCATACCAACAGTTCAAAGCTCCAGCCGCACCCGAGCCTAATGCAACTGCTAGAATTGAGAAAAATGCATCTAAATACTCTAGGTTTTTAATTGGTGCAATTAGAAAACCTACAACGCAAGTAAAAATAGCTAAAGACATTACTCTAGGCTTCATTAAGTCGTATAAAGCCTTTGTAAATTGTATACTGTCTAATTTGTATTCTCTTGTTTTTGATTGAGAGCTTAGCAATTTAAATCCTATGAATATTTATTCTCCAAGGACAAAATATATCAGTCTTGTAAATACTGTATACTTTCCTTCTGCAACCATTAACCCAACGAAACAAGCTATCGCAGTCATTGGCCACAATAAAACATTTACTAGAGCGTATCGTTCCCAAAATAAATGCATAAAAAATGCCATTATTAATCCAGCTTTTAAAAACATAAAAAATAGAATTAGAGACCATCTTAATATGCCTTGAAACTGATACCAGTCTACCATGTAAGAAAAAAAACTTAAGATAAACAACAATACCCAGATCCATAGATAAATTCCAATCTTGTGAGTACTTTCAGTCTTTGTTTTGTTTTTATCTGTTTGAGAATTGTCGCTCATAATGTTATTTTACCATAAATAAAAGAAAGCGAAAATAAAAACCCATACTAAATCAACAAAATGCCAGTAAAGACCTAAAATCTCTATTGAAACATAGTCTGATTTCATTGTTGTAAAATAACCTCTCCTTCCAGTATCAAAATCTCCTCTGAAAATTTTTCTAGCAAATATAAAGAGAAAAATTACTCCAATAGATACGTGGGTTCCATGAAATCCTGTAATCATAAAGAAATATGAACCGAATTGACCTGCTCCAAAAGGATTAGACCATGGTCTTACGCCCTCATGAATCAATTTTGACCATTCAAATACCTGCATACCAACAAAAGTTAGTCCTCCAATTGCAGTTGCAAGAACAAGCCATCCACACATTTTTTTATTCTTCTCGTAGCCATACTTAACAGCTAAAGCCATTGTTCCACTGCTTGTAATCAGTACAAAAGTCATAATCGCAATTAGTAAAAGTGGGACTGGAACACCAAAAAATTCGAGTGCGAAAACTTCACTAGGATTTGGCCATTCCACCACTGTAGAAGCTCTGCTTTTCATATATGAAATTAAAAAACAACTGAATATGAAAGTATCGCTTAGTAAAAAAATCCACATCATTGCTTTCCCCCACTGAACACCTTTAAATGCAGTTTGATCTGAACCTAGGTCACTTGGAACACTTTTCCAACCTTTAGGGAGATTTTCTAATGAAGAGTCGGACATAATTAAAATTCCTTAAGTTGATAACATTAATCCAAAAAGAACTATCCATACAGCTAATAAAAAATGCCAGTATGTAGCACAGGTATCAATTAAATTATTAATATCGTCTTTTTTTAGACTTTTCTCAATGAACTTTGATGTTGTTTTTCCCCAAAAATATATTCCGCCTACTAGATGGAGGCCGTGGATAGTGGTAAATAGATAAAAGAATGAATTAGCCACATTGCTTGTTGCATAATATCCTATGCTTATAAGTTGGTACCATACTATTAATTGTCCAATTAAAAATAAGTAGGCAAGAAAACCAATAAAATATAAACCGTTTTTAGTTTTGTCATAAATTTCTTTTTTAGCGTATTTTGAGGTTAAGTGAAAAACTATACTGCTGATAACTAGTATTACTGTGTTTATCCAAAGTAACCATGGCTCGGGCATACTTTTCCAATCACTTATTAACATTCGGTCAGAGTAAGCTACAACAAACAGCGAAAATAAAACTGTACTCGCAGCCATTATGGTTCTTAAACCCAATTTTTGTTTGCTAAGATTTACCGTTTGTCCTTGGTGTTCGTTGTCGGCCGCAATTTGATCTTTTTCCCAAGGCTTTTCAGTTAGTAATTCAAAAATACTTTTTTTTTTGCTCACGTCTTCTCAACTTTCGCCCCTATAATCTCACTTGGAGGTTGGTTTTGAGGAATATAATCTTTGTCTGCTCCTGGAACACTAAAATCATAAGGCCATCTGTATACTTTTGGTAAATCCTTACCCCAATTACCATGCTCAGGTGGCATTTGAGGTGTTTGCCACTCAAGTGAATTAGCTTTCCAAGGATTTTTTTCTGATTTTTTTCCAAGTCTTGCGCTTGCAATTAGATTGTATAAAAATAATAACTGAGCTGCACCTACTATTAAAACTGCAATAGTTATAAATTTATTTAAAAGAAGTGTTGATGTATCAATGTACGGACTGTCATAAATTTCAAAGTAACGCCTTGGTACTCCGACAAATCCCTGATAATGCATTGGAAAATAAATTGCATAAGATCCTATAAATGTAATCCAAAAATGAATTTTTCCTAAAGTTTCGTTCATCATTCTTCCAGTTATAAGAGGATACCAGTGATAAATAGCTCCAAAAATAACTAGTATAGGAGCGATACCCATTACCATATGAAAATGTGCTACTACGAAATAAGTATCAGATAATGGAACGTCAACAGTCACATTTCCTAAGAATAAGCCTGTCAAACCTCCATTTAAAAACGTAACAATAAAACCTAAAGAGAATAACATGGGTAGAGAAAGTTGAATGTTACCTCTCCAAAGAGTCAGTATCCAGTTATAAACTTTTATAGCTGTTGGAACTGCAATAATTAATGTTGTAGTTGCGAAGAAAAATCCAAACCAAGGATTCATTCCGCTTACATACATATGATGGGCCCAAACAAAAAAGCTTAGTGCCCCAATACCAACAATAGCCCAAACCATCATTCTATACCCGAATATCGTCTTTCTAGAATGTACTGAAAGTAAATCTGAAACAATTCCAAATGCTGGTAAAGCTACAATATAAACTTCTGGGTGACCAAAAAACCAAAAAAGATGTTGGAATAAAATTGGACTTCCACCCTCATGAGTTAATTTTTCACCTAATGATACCATAGCTGGCATAAAGAAACTTGTTCCAAGTAAACTGTCTAATGTCATCATTAAACAACCTACTAACAAAGCTGGAAACGCAAACATCGCTAGAACAGTTGCTGTAAAAATTCCCCAAATCGTTAATGGTAGTCTCATCAATGTCATGCCTCTGGCCCTTAGTTGTAATACCGTAATAATGTAATTGAGCCCACCCATTGTAAAACCTGCTACAAAAAGAATTAAAGAAATTAACATCAATATAATTCCCATATCACTGCCAGGCGTACCGGCTGTGATAGCTTGTGGTGGATATAGAGTCCAACCAGCACCAGTAGGTCCTCCGGGAACAAAAAAACTTGCGAGTAAAACTAAAACTGCAACAACAAAAGCCCAATAACTTAACATATTGACATAAGGAAAAGCCATATCTCTAGCTCCACACATAAGTGGGATAAGTAAATTTCCAAACCCTCCAAGGAATAGTGCAGTTAAAAGATACACAACCATTATCATCCCATGCATTGTTACGAATTGATAATAAGCAGCGGGATCAAGCCAACCTAAACCTGGAAAAGCTAATTGAATTCTCATCAACCAGGATAAAACTAATCCTAATAAACCTGTTCCAACTGCTGTAAGAGCATATTGTATACCAATATATTTTGCATCTTGAGAGAAAACATACGTAGTCCACCAACTATGTGAATGATAAAGTTCCTGGTCTGGCAATTCAGCTTCTGGTACAGCATCTATATCAGGAGATGATACTGATGATGCATCTGCTGCATAATCTGACTTTGCTTCTAATTTATGTTCATATTCGTCTGACATTATTACCTATATATAATTTATTTCTCTTTTTTTACTAGTTGCAAATTGTCATTTTTTTTATTTTTTGCTAACATTTTCTCAAAAGTTATCTGTTTTGCTTCCCATTTTTTGTAATCTTGTTCTTCATCGACTATAACTCTACCTCTCATTGCGTAATGTCCTGACCCGCAGTATTCTGCGCATAGAACCTCAAAATCACCAGTCCTGGTTGGTGTCAGCCAATAGTAGGTTACAATACCTGGTACCATATCCATTTTACCTCTAAATTGCGGAACATAAAAATTGTGAAGCACATCAATAGTCCTTAACTCAAATTTAACTGGACGATCCTTAAGTAAATGAAGTTCTTGAGCATCAACTAAGAGATCATCCTTCCCATTTTGATCTTCTAAAATTAAACCAAAGGGATTATCGTCTGAAATATATTTAATGTCTGTTTTTCCTAAAATACCATCTTCACCAGGTAGTCTGTATTTCCATCCCCACTGATAAGCAAATACTTCTACTTTATAAGCATTCTCTGGCACTGAAACGTACTGATTCCAAACTACAAGGCCAGGTGCTAACAAAGCTGCAACTCCAATTGCTGTAGCCCAAGTAAGTCTACTTTCTAACTTCTTATCTTCAGGTTTGTATTCAGCTCTTCTATCTTTATTGTAACTAAATTTCCATACACAGTAAGCTACAAAAAAACATATAGCTACAAATACAGCTCCAGTTATCCAGAAAGTTAAAATTATTGTATCATCCATATTGCCCCAATTAGATGCTACTTCTGTCCACCACCAAGGCGACCAGAAATGGAAGGCAATAGATCCAACGGTAATTAAAAAAATACTTAATGCTACAATCATTTTAAGAGCTTGATATAATAAAAATTCCTATTAACACAATTCCAACAACTAATATGTGATTACCAAGATCAATGAAGCCCATTTTTTTATTTTTTGAGTCAACTAAATCTCTCCACTTAAATGGCACAGACTTTCTTTTGACAGCAATTTCAGCTTCATTTTCTTTTTTTTCTAATCTTAGTGATACCGAAAAAAATACAAAATAAATGAATAACACTAAGAACGTAACTAATCCTAAAAGTAATAAATACGCTGTGCTCATAATTAATGCTTTGTACTATATATATGCTCTTAATGCATGTTTAATAAGGTTTTGCGACACTTTTGCAAGGCCAAATTCAGCTTAAATTAAGTGGTTAAATTAATTTAAATTAAATTTAAAGCTTATAATTGTAGAGGCAACAATAGCTGCTGTTTCAGATCTTAGTATATTTTGACCTAAAGAAACTGGTAAAACTTTTTTATGATTTAAAATTAACCTCCTCTCAGTTTCTGAAAAATCCCCTTCTGGTCCAATTAAGATACAAACGGGTTTTACTTTAGACAAATTTTTATCAATATCAAAGGAGGTTGAATTAATGTCACAAAATATTATACTTGTATCGTTTGAGAGTTTTTCTAAAAAATTTTCTAGTTTTTGAATTTTCGATATTTCGGGTACTGAGATTCTGTTAGCTTGTTCGCTGGCTTCGATAACTATTTTTCTTGCTCTTTGAATATTTATTTCTCTAACAATACTTCTCTCACATAGTATTGGAAAAAAATTTTTTATTCCAATTTCGGTTGTTTTTTGAAACATAAAATCTTGGTTATATTTCTTTATAGGAGAAAATGCTAAAGATAAATTGCTTTCTTTTTTTTTTAAAATTGACAACTTGTTTACTTTTATTTCAGTATTTTCTTTTGAATGACTTATAATCGTAGAGACCCATTCACCATTTTTTGAATTGAATAATGAAATCTTGTCGCCCTCAGCTAATCTAATTACATTTTTAATATAATGAGATTGTTTTTTTTCTAATTTAATTGATTTTCCTTCAACCAGATTTTCAGGAAAATATAATCTAAATTTAGGTTTCATGTGATATAAAATCTCTATATTAAATATTATTTTATGATAGTCTAATTATAAATGTCAGTAATAAAAATAAAAAAAATAATCAATGCTATAGAAACCTCTGATGGTGCTGGTGTTAAACTTAAAAGAAGTATTGGAACAGCAGAGGCGAATTATGTAGATCCATTTCTTATGTTGGATGAATTTGGATCTGAAGACAAAAACGATTACATAGCTGGTTTTCCTCCTCATCCACATAGAGGTATCGAAACTGTTACTTACATGCTTAAGGGGAAATTCGAACATAAAGATAGTACAGGCGCAAAAGGTATAATGAGTTCGGGAGACGTTCAGTGGATGAAAACTGGAAGAGGAATTATTCACTCTGAAATGCCTGCGATGTCAGGAGGACAACTTTTAGGTTTCCAATTATGGATAAATATGCCGGCAAAGTTAAAAAAAAATAAACCTGAGTATTTATATATAAAAGAAAAGGACCTAGGCGTTTACAATGAAAAAGGATTAGAAATTAAAATTATAGCTGGCAAATTTAAGAATGTAGAAGGTCCTGAAAAAAATCATAATGTTGAGCCAATTTACTTTCACATTAAATTGAATAAGAAAAAACAATTTAATTACAAAGTACCTAATCAACATAACGCTTTTATTTATTTGCTCAAAGGTGATTTAGAAATTGGAAAAGATAATAAGGAAAAAACAAATGATTCTCAATTAATATTACTTGAAAAAGGAAACGATTTAAATATTGTTGCAAACAAAAATAGTGAATTTTTATTTATAGCTGGCAAACCGATTGGAGAAAAAATAGCTAGAGGAGGTCCTTTTGTTATGAATACAAAAGAAGAAATCAATCAAGCTATACAGGATTACCAAAATGGAACTTTTGCCAAATACTAATGCCAAAAAAAATAATTATAAAAAAACATGGTGGTCCTGAAGTTTTAGAACTTCATGATGTTAAATTAGATAATTTAGGCCCGAAAGAAATTAGAATTAAAAATACCGCAATTGGATTAAATTTTATTGATACATACCATCGATCTGGTCTTTATAAATTAAAGCTGCCCTCAGGAATTGGAATGGAAGGAGCTGGAATAGTACAAGAAATAGGTTCTGATGTAACTTTGTTTAATAAGGGTGATAGAATTGCTTACTCGCAAATGCCATTAGGTTCATATGCAGATGAAAGAATTATTCCGGAAAAAATTGCAGTAAAAATACCTGATGGTGTAAATGAAAAAATTGCTGCCAGTGTCATGACTAAAGGATTAACATCTCATTATTTATTGTTTAAAACTTACAAAGTAAAAGCTGGTGAAACAATTTTATTTCATGCCGCTGCTGGTGGAGTTGGCCAAATTTTTTGTCAATGGGCAAAAAGTATTGGCTGTAAAGTTATTGGAACAGTAGGGTCAGATAATAAAATTGAAAATGCAAAAAAAAATGGATGCGACTTTGTAATAAATTATAACAAAGAAAGCTTTGACAAAAAAGTAATGGAGTTTACTGATAATAAAGGATTAGGAGTTGTTTATGATGGAGTAGGAAAAGCAACTTTTGAAAAATCTATAAATTGTCTAAGACCAATGGGTATGATGATATCTTTTGGAAATGCATCTGGACCTCTTGATCCCATAAATGTAAAAAAATATATTGCCCATAAAAGTCTTTTTTTTACCAGACCAGGATTAGCTGATTACGGAGCTGGAAGAACAGCTTTAGAGGAAGGTTCCGGTTTACTTTTTCAACAAATAAAATATGGAAAAATTAAAGTAAATATTCATAAAGAATATTTATTATCAGACTCTAAAAAAGCTCATGAAGATTTAGAAAATAGAAAAATATTAGGTCCAGCTCTTATAATACCGAATGAGTAACAACAAAATAATTAGTCCTTGCATAAGTATTTGTAAAAATAATCCAAAAAATGGATATTGTTTTGGATGTGCAAGAACAAATGAAGAAAAAAAAATTTGGAAAAATCCTGAAACTACAAATGAATGGAAATCAAACAATTTAATTTTGATTAAAAAAAGGATGAGTGAATCTCAACTCAAAACTTTTGAAAAATCTTACAATGAAAAACTTGAATTTGGCAAACTAATTAACTCTAATTCCTTAAAGAAAAAACCATAAAATTATTCCAACAAGAGCCAACAAACCTATTAAAATTCTTACACCAAATAAATATCTCGTTAGATTCTTTGAATTTTCTATTTCTTGTTTTTTTCCAGCCCCTAATCTTATAACGAAATAAAATACAATTAGCAGTACAAGGACGATTATTAATATAATTGGTTTGCTGAACATAATTAATTTGAAGTAAGTATTATAGGTAAAAATAGTCCCAACGCATACAATAGAATTATAACTATTGCAGCAATTATAAAGGCTCTCATTGCATTTATTTTCATAGATTTCTATTTTTCATCAATTTTCATATCTGACAAATGTAATTTTAACGCATTTGTAGATAAAAATATTTCAAACATAAATAACAATATAGATATTATCATTGAAATACAGCAGCAGGCAAAAATTAATCTAGCAACCAAAACAGTTTCTAAATATAATCCTAAAACGGTCATCATATTAAACAAAAAACCCGAACTTGCCGCACCAATTGCATATTTTAAATAATTGATTCTCTTGCTTAAATTTTGAAGCTGTCTTTCCCATTCAGGGGGAATATGCTTTTCAAATACATGTTCGTCATGCAATTTTCTTATAAGTGCGCTTAAAGTATGAAACCTATTACTATACACCGTCATAATCAAAGGTATAGCCGGAAACATTAAAGCTGTAACTGTATAATCAATGTTCATATCGAATCAAATTGATTATGTATTCACCCTTTGATATTTACAAGAATTAAATATGTCGGAACACTTAAAAAATTTTATCAGTGTAACAAGACTAAATAAGCCTGTAGGGTTCATGTTGCTATTTTGGCCATGTTCCTGGGGACTATCTTTAGCATTCTTTTTTGAGAGAGATATTGAGTTATTTTTTTATTATTTATTTCTTTTTTTTTGTGGTTCAGTTTTAATGAGAAGTGCAGGATGCATACTAAATGATATTGTTGATGAAAAAATAGATAAAAAAGTTTTAAGAACAAGAAATAGACCAATAGCATCAGGAAAGTTAAATAAAACTCTAGCATGGCTATATGTTATTTTTTTATGTTTTTTAGCCTTTCTAATTTTATTGCAATTTAACCTTTTCACAATTTATCTTGGTATGTTTTCAATGCTATTTGCTTTTACTTATCCTTTCATGAAAAGATTTACATATTGGCCACAATTATTTCTTGGGTTTACTTTCAATTGGGGGATTATTATGGCATGGGCTTCTTTGTCTAACGATATTTCCTACCTTGCTTTAATTTTATATTTTGGAGCCATATTTTGGACACTAGGATATGACACTATTTATGGAGTTCAAGATATCTCGGATGATGAGGTTATTGGAGTGAAATCAACTGCAATTAAATTTAAAAAAAACATTGGTTTATTTGTAGGTAGTTGTTATTCAATTAGTATACTTGCTATTTTTTTTGTATTAATGAATTTAAATGTAAAATATAGCCTGATAATTTTTTTAGGTTTTATTCTAACACTATTTTATCAAATAAAAATTTGTAAAAATAAAGACTCATCACTTTGCTTGAAGGCTTTCAAATTGAACAACTTGTCTGGAATGTTGGTTTTTTCAAATTTCCTACTTATTAATTTTTAATCAAGATGAAGATAAATAAAATAATATTTAATATTAAAAGACTTTACAAAGGATATGTAAAAAAATATTTAAAAAATATTTTAATAGCGTTATTTTTATCTTTCCTTGTTGCAGGAACCACCTCTGCAATCGCATGGCTATTAGACCCAGCCGTAAAAAAAATTTTTTTAGAAAATGATAAAACTTATGCTTTAGTTATACCAATTTTAATCGTTCTAGCTTTTTCGACAAAAGGCATTTCATTATATTTAGCAAGATCTATTACTGTTGTACTAGGAAATAGAGTAAAGCAACAATTGCAGAATGAACTAGCAGGAAGTATATTGTTGTCTGATACAGAGGCATTAGAGTCAAAACACACAGGCAAATATATTTCTCATCTAACCTACGATGTTGGTTTAGTAAATGCACTTTCAAGCACCGCTCTATTAAACTTAATGAAAGACTCTTTAACACTAATTTCACTTTTATTTGTAATGTTCTATCAAAATTGGAAATTGGCAATATTCTCATTGATAATGATGCCTCTTTCTGCATTTGTTGCAAGATCATTAGGAAAAAGAATTGGAAAAGCTACAACAAAAGGTGCTCAGTCATCTGGAAGACTTCTTACATTGCTTAATGAAATTCTTAGAGCTTACAAAATTATTAAAATATATCAAAGGGAAGATGATGAAATGAAAAGAGCAGCTGTTGCAATAGATGATATGACCAACAAAGAAATCAAAATTGGAAAAATTATGATTAGAGCTACGCCTATTATGGAAATTTTACTTGGATTCATTATTGCTGCATTTATTTACTTGTCGGGTTTTCTTATTGCAAATGGAGAAATTGGAATAAATAATTTTTTTTCTTTTTTAGCTGCTATGATGCTTGCTTATCAGCCAGTTAGATCTTTGGCTACATTAAATATGTCAGTTTATCAAGGTGCTGCCGC
>MDSW01034582.1_pt1 | contig 17447 bp, 19 predicted proteins | sample 811171 | NCBI WGS metagenome assembly MDSW01 (sample SAMN05326641, study PRJNA326480) | marine metagenome | isolation source: seawater | place: Atlantic Ocean: North West | collected 2012
CTTATATAAAAGGCTAAATTTTAATCACATTATATGGCTCGAATAGCAGGTGTAAACATTCCTCAAAATAAACTTGTCCACATTGGACTAACCTATATTTATGGAATTGGAGATAAATTTTCCTCTAAAATATGTAAAGCTTTAGAAATTCCTAAGTCAAAAAGAGTAAATGAGCTTTCAGATGAACAAATATTAAAAATTAGAGAATTTATAGATAAGAATTTTACTGTAGAGGGTGACTTAAGAAGAGAAAATTCATTAAGTATTAAAAGATTAATTGATCTAGCAACATATAGAGGTTCAAGACATAGAAAAAAACTTCCAGTGAGAGGTCAAAGAACTAGATGCAATGCTAGAACAAGAAAAGGTAAAGCAATTGCAATTGCAGGAAAAAAACTTACCCCACTTAAGAAATAATTATGAATAAAAAAATTGAAGAAAAAGAAAATTTAAAAGAAAATATTAAAAGTTCAAAAAAAAGTTCCTATTCAAAGAAGAAAAAAGGAAAAAAGAATATATTAAATGGTATTGCTTATGTACAATCTACATTTAATAATACTATCGTCTCAATAGCAGATACAAATGGAAATGTAATTTCATGGGCTTCAGCTGGTCAAAAAGGTTTTAAGGGATCAAGAAAATCAACTCCGTATGCTGCTCAGGTTGCAGCTGATGCCGCTGCAGTAAAAGCTTTAGAGGTAGGAATGAAAATATTATCTGTCGAGATAAAAGGACCTGGATCTGGTAGAGAAACAGCCCTAAGAGCTTTACAATCAAGAGGATTTAAAATTGTATCTATAAAGGATACGACACCAATGCCACATAACGGAACAAGACCGCCAAAAAAAAGGAGAGTATAATGGAAACTACAGAAGTAAATATAAAAAATTGGAAATCAATGATTAAGCCAGCAAAACTAGATGTTCAGCTAAGTGATGATAAGTCATACGCGAAGATTATAGCCGAACCACTTGAAAAAGGTTATGGTTTAACTTTAGGTAACTCATTAAGACGTATTTTATTATCTTCTATAAGAGGAACTGCTGTAACGGCAATCCAAATAGATGGTGTACTGCATGAATTTACATCAATAAAAGGAGTAAGAGAAGACGTCACCGATATAGTTCTAAATATAAAATCTCTAGCATTGAAAAGTAACTCTGAGGTTTCAAAAAAATTAATTTTAGATGTTAAAGGACCCGGAGAAATTAAAGCATCGAACATTACACCAGTGACCGATGTTGAGATTTTAAATCCAGATTTAGTTATATGTAATTTAGATGAAAATACACATTTCCATATGGAAATGGTTGTTGGCAGCGGAAAAGGATACATATCTGCAGAAATGAATAAACCAGAAGAACCACCACTAGGACTAATACCTATAGACTCTTTATTTAGTCCCGTAAAAAAAGTTTCATATTCAGTAAGCACTGCTAGAGAAGGAAAAGCACTTGACTATGATAAATTAACTATGGAAGTTGAAACGAATGGGTCAATTTCAGCAGAAGATGCCGTAGCCTACTCAGCAAGAATTTTTCAAGATCAATTAGGAATGTTTATAAATTTTGATGAACCTCAAGAAGTAATAGTTAGAGAAAAACCTTCTGAGCCTGAATTTAATAAAAATTTATTAAGAAAAGTTGATGAGCTAGAATTATCAGTAAGATCTATGAATTGTTTAAAAAATGATAACATTATCTATATTGGTGATTTAGTACAAAAATCTGAGGGCGAAATGTTGAGAACTCCAAATTTTGGAAGAAAATCTTTAAATGAAATTAAAGAAGTTCTTACTGGAATGTCTTTGTATTTAGGTATGGAAATTCCAAATTGGCCACCAGACAATATAGCCGAATTATCTAAAAAATTAGAGGAAGCTATATAATGAGACATAAACTTGGGTACAAAAAACTAAATAGAACCTCTGAACATAGAAAAGCTTTAATAAAAAATATGTTAAACTCATTAATTAAATATGAGCAAATAACAACAACATTGCCTAAAGCTAAAGTTTTAAAACCTCAAGCTGATAAAATTATTACACTAGGGAAAAAAGATAGTCTTCAAAATACAAAAATCTTAATTTCAAAACTTCAAGATAAGACAGCAGCGAATAAAGTTAGGAAAACTCTATCTAAGAGATATAATACTAGAAATGGTGGCTATACAAGAATAATCAAGGCAGGATTTAGATATGGAGACAATGCACCGATGGCAGTAATAGAGTTTGTTGATAGAGATAACGAAGCTAAAAAAGTTGATAGAAAAAAAAATATAAAAGATAAAAAAAATATAAAAGAAGACAAAGAAGAAAAAAAAGTTATAAATAAATAAAATATAATGAAAAAGTCTTTTAAAGTAGACTCTTCATATTTTGGTATTAGAATTGATAAGTGGATAAGAAACAATTTAGGCAAAGTCCCTCAATCATTAATTGAAAAAAATCTTAGATTTGGAAAAATAAAATTAAATAATCGAAAAATTAAAAGTTCTACAAAACTAAATAAAAACGACTTAATCGAGGTTTTTGATTTATCTTTTGACAATAGGAGCTATACAAACAAAAAATCTTTTGATCCAAGTGGCTCAGTTGTTAAACAAAGTGAAAAATTAATAATTTATAATAATGATGATTTTGTAGTAGTTAATAAAGAGTCTGGTGTAGCAGTTCAGGGTGGAACTAAATCAAAGAAAAATTTAATTGATATATTTTCTAAAAGTAAATTATTTAATGAAAACAAACCATATTCTGTTCATAGATTAGATAAAGATACATCGGGTGTATTTATAATTGCAAAAAATAGAGAAACAGCAAAATTACTAACAACTTTATTCAGGTTAAGAAAAATCCATAAAACTTATTTAGCCATATGTTATGGTGAGTTGAATGATAATAAAGGTGTGTTAGATCAAAATTTAATCAAGCTTGAAGGAAAAAAAAAAATTGTAGAAGATTCAAAGACTCTATTTTCTGTTTTATACAAAAATTCTAACTATAGTTTATTAAAATTAAATCCAATAACTGGAAGAAAGCATCAGTTACGTAAGCAATTATCATTAATTGGCCATCCGATTTATGGTGACAATAAGTATGTTATAGATAAAAGAAAAAATGTTAAACGAAAAAAATTAATGCTTCACTCGTATAAAATAAAATTTATGTTGTCTGAAAAAAAATATACATTTAATGCAACTCTGCCTAAATATTTTAAAGATCTTATTAAATCACAAAGAATTAAATTTGAAGATTTTTAATTAAAATATTTATTAGTTTTTTTGAAAAAAATTTATAATTTATATCCTTAATATTTTTTAATTTACTAACACCTTTGTCTTTTATTCCACAAGGAATTATTTTTTTAAATTGAGATAAGTCATTATTTATATTAATAGAAAAACCATGGTAAGTAATCCATTTTTTTACTTTAATTCCAATTGCTCCTATTTTATTAAATTTCCCTTTATCTGTTTTGATCCAAATACCTATATTTTTTCTATCGCAAAAAGATTTTATTTTATAATTGTTTAAGGTTTCTATAATTGAGTTTTCAATTGCATTTATAAATTTCTTTATATCTCGATTTCTATTATTTAGATTAATTACTAAATAACATACTAGCTGACCTGGACCATGCCATGTTATTTTGCCCCCTCTATTTACTTTGTGAACTTTTATGGATTTATCGATTATCTCATTTAATTTAAATCCAGATCCACCAGTAAATATTGGAGGATGCTCTAAAATCCATATAAGCTCCTTTGCTTTACCTCTATAAACAAGCTCCACTCTATCTTCTAAATACTTAATAGCTTTTTCGTAATTTACTGGTTTTTTTGATTTTTTTATCTCGATATTCATTAAAGAATTGTAATATAAAAATTTTCTATTAATAGTGCCATATAAAAATAAAGGTTTTATGACTTTAGTAAGAAAAATAAAAGATAAAAAAGTTAACTTTGAATTCAATAAAGAATATATAAAAGTTGTTACTGATAAAATAGCTAATAATGATGCTATATTTATTTCAAATTCTTTTAAAGAAATGCACCCTGCTGATACGGCAGATATTATCGAGCATTTAAATGCTAACGATAGAGAGAATTTAATAAAATTAAATAATTTTAATATAGACCCTGAGGTATTTGTTGAGTTAAATGAAGCAGTCCAATCAGAAATAATTAAATATTTATCAAATGATTCTATAGTCTATATACTTAAAAATCTTGAATCTGATGATTCTATTAAAATTCTTGAAAATATTGAGGAAAAAAACAAAAATGACATTTTAAGTGCATTACCTCCCAAAGACAGATTTGTTTTATTAGAAAGCTTAAGTTACCCAGAAGATTCAGCCGCAAGGATAATGCAAAGGGAATTTACAGCAATACCTAGTAATTGGTCAGTTGGTCAAACAATTGATTATTTAAGAGAAAATAAAGATTTACCTGAGGAGTTTTTAGAAATTTTTATTGTTGATAATGAATTTAAACCCATAGGAACAGTACCATCATCAAAAGTTCTAAGAACATCAAGAGAAGCCAAAATGAATTCAATAATGAATGAGTCTCAATTATCTATACCCGTAGATATGGATAGAGAAGAAGTAGGACATTTGTTTGAAAACTATAATCTAAATTCAGCTTGTGTAGTTGATAAAAATAATAAATTGGTAGGTATGATTACTAGTGACGATATATTAACAGTTTTAAAAGAAGAAGCTGAAGAGGATGCTTTAAGACTAGCTGGTGTAGGGGACGAAGAAATTACTGATGGAGTTTTAAAAAAAACCAAAAGAAGATTTACTTGGTTATTATTGAATTTATTTACAGCAATCATAGCCTCAATAGTTATAGGTTTTTTTCAAGAGGATATAGAGAAGGTCGTTGCTTTAGCAGTACTAATGCCGATTGTTGCATCTATGGGTGGTAACGCTGGAATGCAAACACTAGCTGTCACAATTAGAACCATTGCCACAAACGAATTAACAAAAAATAATTTTTCTCAAAACATAATCAAAGAATTCTCTATAGGAATACTTAATGGTATAATTTTTGCTATCATTAGTGCCGCGGTTGTGCAATTTTGGTTTAATGACACAACACTTTCACTAATAATATCAATATCTATGATTTTAAATATGATAGTTGCTGGATTATTTGGAATTTTAGTTCCAGTATCTTTAAAAAAAATGAATATTGACCCAGCTATATCTTCAAGTGTATTCGTAACAACAATTACAGATGTAATTGGCTTTTTATCATTTTTAGGTATTGGTGCGTATTTTTTTTATTAGACTAGAAGTTATCTATTAGTCTTATGTTATTATTATAATAAGCGATAAAAATTTTAACATTTTTATTGGTATAATTTAAGGATAAATTTTTTTTATTTCTTAATTCCAAATACTCAACTTTAATATTTTTTAAATTTTTAATTTCTTTTAGAATTTTGTCAAAAACAAGTTTTTTGTTTTTACCGTATTTATATTTTTTTGAGAAAAGATATAGTTTTTTTGCGATAAATGATGATTTTTTTAATTCTTTCTTACCTAATAATCTATTTCTAGAGGATAAAGCTACATATCTTTTATCTCTAATTGTTGGACACGAAATTACATTAATTTTGAATTTATTTTTAATAAATTTTTTAATTAAAAAAAGTTGCTGATAGTCTTTTTCTCCAAAAAATATATTTTTTGCCTTTATATTTTTTAAGAATCCATTTATTACTGCCAAAACTCCCTCAAAATGACCTGGTCTATAATAAGCACAAAGTATTTTATCTTTTTTTTTAATATTAATTGTTCTTAATTTCTTGTTTTTATAAATATCCTTTACACTAGGTTTTAAAACATAATCAACATTTAAATTTTTTAAAATTTTAATATCACTATTATAGGTTCTAGGATATTTACTAAAATCTTTCTTATTATTAAATTGAGTTGGATTTACAAAAATACTTACCAAAGTTTTTTCACATTTCTTTTTTGACGATTTAATTAGAGAAATATGCCCATCATGTAAGGCTCCCATTGTAGGCACAAAACCTATATTTGCCTTAAAATTAACTTCTTTTTTTAGTTTATTTATACTTTTAAAAATCTTCATTTATGGTACTTCAATTAATTAATATATTTTTATGATAAGACAAGCAATTATTCCATTAGCTGGGCTAGGTACAAGACTTTTGCCATTAACAAGTATTTATGCAAAAGAAATATTACCTATTAATGGTAAACCAGCTCTAGAATATATTTTGGAAGAATGTATAGACGCAGGTATTAAAGAAATTGTACTTATAATTTCTAATAAAAAAAAAGGAATTAAAAAATACTTTTATAACGATTTGTTTTACAAAAAAATTCTTAAAAAGAAAAAAGATCCTAGAATTATCAAAGAGTATAACAAAATTAAAAAATATAAAAAAATAATTAAATTTGTATATCAAAATTCCCCTAAAGGTACTGGTGACGCAGTTTTAAAAACAAAAAAATTAATTAAAGATAAATATTTTCTAATGCTTTTAGCTGATGATTTAATAATTAACCATAATTGCTCAAAAGATATGGTTAAATTATACAATAAAAAAAAATGCTCAATAATAGCCAGCATGAAAGTTAAAAAAAAAAATGTAAATAGATGGGGTATTTTTTCAATAAAAAATAAGATAGATAAGAATAACTTTTATATAAATGATGTAATTGAAAAACCTAAGTTTAGTGAGGCGCCTTCTAACAATGCAGTTATAGGAAGATATATTTTATCAAAAAAAATTTTTAAAAAACTTAAAAATCAAAAAAAAGGGAAGGGTGGAGAAATTCATATAACAGATTGTATAAGAAATGAATTAAAAGAAGGTGAAAAATTTATAGGTCATAACTTTAGAGGTAAATATTTAGATTGTGGTACTTTAGAAGGCTATATAAATTCTTCATTGGAGATAGCAAAAATATGAAACTATGTATGATCGGTACTGGATATGTTGGTTTAGTTAGTGGAGTATGTTTTTCAGACTTAGGAAATAAAGTCTATTGCGTCGATAACAATAAAACAAAAATTTATAATCTAAATCAAGGTAAAGTTCCTATTTACGAACCCGGATTAGAGGAAATTTTAAAAAGAAATTTTAAACAAAAAAGATTATTTTTTACTACAGATTTAAAAAAAGCAGTTACAAACTCAGATATAATATTTATCTGTGTAGGTACACCAACCAAAAAAAATAGTAATTCTGCAGATCTTAAATATGTATATCAAGTTTCTAGAGAATTAAAAAAATATATTAATAAGTATAAAATTGTAATAACAAAATCAACAGTACCAGTTACCACTGGTGATAAAATTGAAAAAATATTAAAAACTAAAATAAAAAAAAAACTTGTTGATGTAGTATCTAATCCAGAATTTTTAAGAGAGGGTGAGGCTATAAGGGATTTTATCTATCCTGATAGAGTTGTTATCGGAACGAACAGCATAAAGGCAAATAAAATTCTTAAATCTCTTTACTTACCTATAGTTAAAAAAACTAGTAGATACTTTTCCACCTCAAGAAGAGGAGCTGAATTAATAAAATATGCATCGAACGCATTTTTAGCTACAAAAATTTCTTATATTAATGAATTGGCAAATTTATGTGAGCAAACTGATGTTGATATCAAAGATATTTCATTTGGTATGGGATTAGACCAGCGTATTGGCGATAGATTCTTAAGAGCAGGCCCAGCATATGGTGGATCTTGTTTTCCAAAAGATACAAGAGCTCTAGTAGAAACTGGTAAAAAATTCAAAACTAAATTATCAATAGTAGATAAAGTTATTCAGTCAAATGAATTAAGAAAAAAAATATTAACAAATCGAATAAAAAAAATTTTAGGAAATAAAATTAAAAATAAAACCATATCTTTTCTAGGAGTAACTTTTAAACCTAATACAGACGATATGAGAGAAGCATCAAGTTTGTATATGATACCAAGACTTCACAGACTTGGTGCAAAAATAAAATATTTTGATCCATCTGGGATTAAAAATGAATTTAAATATTTTAAAAACGTATCTTATTGTAAAAATGTTTCACAAGCATGTTTTAAAAGTGATCTAATAATAATTCATACTGAATGGAATGAATTTAAGTTGTTAAACTTTCCAAAACTTATAAAGAAAAAAAATTATAAGATTTATGATATGAGAAATATTTATAATCCAAAAAAAATGAGAGATAGTGGAATTAACTATTTTGGTATTGGGCGTTAATTATTTCATTTCAAAAACGGCATCGACTTCTACCGCTACACCAAGAGGTAAAGAATTAACACTTACAGCAGCTCTAGCGTGTCTACCATTATCACCAAAAACTTTAGTTATTAGGTCAGACGCACCATTAATTACTTTAGGCTGATCTATAAAACTATCAATTGAGTTTACATATCCAGTTAGCTTAGAACAAGATTTGATTTTTTCTAGATCATTATTACAAAACTTCTTAACTTGTGAAATAATATTTATAGCACATCTTTCAGCGGCCCTATATCCTTCCTCAGTAGACAAATCATCGCCTAACTTTCCTTTAATAAGTTTATTTTTTTCATCGATAGAAATTTGTCCAGATACGTATAGGGTTTTACCACTAAGTTTAGTAGCAACATAAGAGCCAACAGGGTCAGGAGCTTCTGGTAACTCTATATTTAATAATTTTAAATTTTCTTCGTATCTCACTTCTTTTTTTTGAACCAGTCACTAATATATTTTTTTTCTTTAATATTATCTGTATCCAAACCCACATTTTCAGATTTTTCTTTTGCCGAGCTTAATTTACAAGCTAAATATTTTGGTGAAAATTTCTTTATAAGAGAACAATCTTTTTTTTCCGCTGAAAATGCTAAACTGTTATTAATTAATAATATGCTTACAATTAAAAAAATTATTCTCATTTTTTTTTTCTTTTTTTACTTTTATCGTATTCTTTTCTTTTCTCAATCAAAATTAGCGCATCTTCCATACTTATTTCCATTGGGTCTTTTTCCTCAGGAATTGTAGCGTTTAATGATTTATGTTTTATATAAGGTCCATACTGACCTTTCATTATTCTAACTGGTTTTTTGTCTTCAGGATGTTCTCCAAGATCTTTAATTAAAGATGATGATATTCTTCCTGGTTTTGCTTCAGCTATTAGTGTGACAGCTCTATTTAACCCAATTGTGAATAGATCATCAATATTTTCTAATCTTGCAGATTTATTTTCACATTTTAAATAAGGTCCAAATCTCCCTGAGTTCACAGTTATGTCTTTACCATTATCTGGATGTTGACCAATAATTAAAGGTAGCGAACAAAGATATTTAGCTTTTTCTAAATCTAATTGATTTAAATCTATTCCTTTAGGAATCGATACATTTTTGATGTTAGTGTCTTTTTTCTTTTTTTTCTTAGTAGACAACTTTTCATCTTCAAATTTTTCGTATTGAAGATACGGTCCAAATCGTCCATTTTTTAGAAAAATATCTTTACCATCTTCATTTTGACCAATTAATTTTGGTTCAGACAAAGCTATTTGTTCTTTTGCTTTAGATTTTGACAATGGTCTTGTGAATTTACAATTTGGATAATTTGAGCAGCCTATAAAAGCACCACCTCTAAAACTATTTTTTAAACTTAGTTCACCAGTGTCACATAACTTACATTTTCTATTGATTTGGCCATTTTCATTTGACTCAAAAATGAGTTCACCTAAGCTTTCATTTAGAAGATCTAATACTTCTCTTGTTCTTTTTTCTTTAACGTTAGAAACATTTAAATTGAAATCCTTCCAAAAATTCTCAAGAACTTTTATCCATTCTTCTTTGCCAGTTGTTATATCATCTAATTGTTCCTCTAAATTTGCTGTAAAGCTATAATCAACATATTTTGAAAAAAGTTTTTCTAGAAACGCAGATAATAGCTTTCCTCTATCCGTTGGAAAAAAACGTTTATTCACTATATCAGCATAACCTCTATTTGATATTACAGATATTATACTTGCATAAGTTGAAGGCCTACCTATACCTAATTCCTCAAGTTTTTTTACTAAACTTGCCTCTGAATATCTAGGAGGTGGTTGTGTAAAATGTTGTTCATCATTGAAGTCACCTATTGTTACTTTACCTTTTTCAACATTTGGTAGTATTTTCTCACCATCTTCATCATCAATATCTGATAATTTTAAAAATCCATCAAATTTAATAGTTGATCCTGAGCATTTAAATTGATTTGTTAAATCATCAGAACTTATCTGAATTGTTTTTCTATCAAATTTAGCAGACTCCATTTGTGACGATAAAGCTCTAGACCAAATTAAATTATATAATTTATTTTGATCCAAACTTAAGAATTTTTTCATTTTTTCAGGAGTTCTATTTATATCTGTTGGCCTAATAGCTTCGTGTGCTTCTTGCGCATTTTTAGCTTTCTTTCCTGAGTAATTTATTTCTTCTTTTGGTAAATAATTGTCACCATATTGTCTCTTTATGAATTTTCTAAAATCTGATACAGCATCTTTTGATATATTAGTTCCATCTGTTCTCATATATGTAATTAAACCAACTGTATCACCCTCAATATCTATACCTTGATATAATTTTTGTGCTATTTGCATTGTTCTTGATGCTCCAAAACCAAGTTTACTCGATGAAGTTTGTTGAAGTGTCGAGGTAGTGAATGGACCCAATGGATTTCTTGTAAATATTTTTGATACAATTTCTGTAATTGAATAATTTTTTTTTTTAACTTCTTCAATTGCATTATTTATATCACCTTTACTTTTAAAAGAAAATTTATCTATCTTTTTGTTATTAAGTAGTACAATATTTGAATTTAAAACTTTACTGTCTTTGTTATTGAAACTAACTTTCAGTGTCCAATATTCTTCAGGTTTAAATTGCTCGATTTCATGCTCTCTCTCTGTTAGTAGTCGCAAAGCTACAGATTGTACACGACCAGCAGATTTTGAACCTGGTAATTTGGTCCATAAAATTGGAGAAATATTAAAACCGACTAAATAATCCAATGCTCTTCTTGCCATATATGCATCAACCAGATTTGACTCAATATTTCTTGGATTTTCAATTCCTTTTGTTACAGCTTTTTTTGTGATTTCGTTAAAAACTACTCTTTCTATTTTTTTGTCTTTTAATAAACTTTTTTCGTCTAAGTATTCTTTTACATGCCAGGCTATAGCTTCACCTTCTCGATCTGGATCAGTAGCAAGAATAATTTTTTGGGAATTTTTTGCTGCATCTGTAATTTCTTTAAGATATTTTTTTGAGAAACTATCTACTTCCCATATCATTTTAAATCTATCTTCAGGATCAACCGAACCATTTTTAGAAGGTAAATCCCTAATGTGTCCGTAGCTTGCTAAAACGTTGTAATTATCACCTAGGTATTTGTTAATAGTTTTCGCTTTTGCTGGACTTTCAACTATCACAAGATTCATAATTTAAGAAACTACACAAAAAATGCCGCAATAGTCAAATCAATAAATTTTAGTTTTGGATTCAGTGTGATTTAGCAGTCTTTTTATATTTTCTCTATGAGTGAAAAAAATCAATACAAACATTATTATAAAGAAAATTACAGTTTTGTCCTCGAGTATAAAATAACTCATAATTGGAATAGATAAACTTCCTGTTAATGATGATAAAGATGAATATTTAAATATAAAAAAAATAGTCAACCATACTATTCCAAACAAGGCACCTAGATATATATTTATGCAAAAAAGAATTCCTAGATAAGTAGCTACACCTTTTCCACCTTTAAATTTTAACCAAACAGGAAAAACATGTCCTAAAAAAACACATAATGATGATACGTATAAAAATTCTATATAATTAAATTTAACGAATAAAACAGGCAAAACTGCCTTTAAAATATCCAAAGTTAAAGTTAAATATCCAACTAATTTATTTCCAGTTCTTAATGCGTTAGTAGCACCAATATTACCTGAGCCGATATTTCTTATATCTTTTTTTAAGAAAAACTTTGTTAATAAAAAACCAAAAGGTATGGAACCCAACAAATAAGAAAGAAGTATTATTATTTCTATTTTCATTTGATTTTATACAACTCTTTTCCATTTACATATGTGCTAAGAACTTTTCCTTGTAATTTTCTTCCTTCTACAGAGGTATTTTTAGATTTCGACATAAGATTTTCCTTTTTCACAATCCAAGGTTTATTTATATCAACGATACAAAAATCTGCATCATTGCCAATGCTAAGATTACCTTTATTTATATTTAAAATTTTGGATGGATTGTGGGTTATAACTTCAATTATTTTTTCCAATTTTACCGAGCCATTATGAAATAATTCTAAAGCTAGACTTAGAAAAGTTTCAATGCCTGCTGCACCTGTAGCAGCCTGAGAAAAAGTCAATCTTTTAGACTCTTCATCCTCTGGTTTATGATCTGAAACTATTACATCAATAAGATTTTTATTTAAACCATTAATTAATGACGTTCGATCTTCTTCTGTTCTTAATGGTGGAGATAGTTTTAAAAAAGTTTTAAAATCTCCTATATCATTTTCATTAAGAGAAAGATTATTTATTGATACTCCTGTTGTAAAATCTATGCCTTCTTTTCTTGAAGAAATTAAATCAAGAGATTTTTTTGACGATATTTGATTTATATGATATCTGCAATTAAGGTCTTCCAGTAAAGTTAAGTCTCTCTCAATTATTATTTTTTCAGCCAAAGGCGATATTCCAGGCAAACCAAGTTTTGTTGATATAATTCCATCATTTATCATTCCATTTTTACTTAACTCTTGATCTTCAGCGTGCTGCATAACTAAACAATCAAAATCGTATGCAGATTTTATTATTCTCGACATTAATCTAGAACTTTGAACTGATTTTATTCCATCAGTAAACCCAACTATTCCTTTGCTTTTAAGTAAACCAAATTCTGTCATATTTTTACCTTCTGCATTTTTTGTAAGAGTGGCTGTAGGAAATATATTTATTTTTGATTTATCTCTGCTTCTTCTTTGAATAAAATCAACTATTGAAACGCTATCAATTACAGGCTTGGTATTAGGCATTGTAATTACCGAAGTAATACCACCCGATAATGCTGCTTCACTTAAAGATCTATAATTTTCTTTATATTCATAACCAGGTTCACCACCAAATACTCTCATATCTACAATGCCTGGAAATAAGTGTTTTCCAGAAAGGTCTATATATTTTTCACGAGAAGGAATATTATTTTTATTAACCCTTTTACCTATGGCTTCAACTTTTCCTTTCTCATCTATAATTAGTCCTCCTAATTCATTTAAAGAATTTGATGGATCTATGATATTAGCATTCAGAAAATATTGCTTTTTAATATTCATTAATTACAAAAAATTTTTAAACATGCCATTCTAACCGCAACACCTAATTCTACTTGTTCTTTGATAACACTTTTATTTATATCATCAGCCAACATTGTATCGATTTCAATACCTCTATTCATTGGACCAGGATGCATAACTAATGCATCTGGTTTTGCAAATTTTAATTTTTCTGGTGTAAGACCATAATATTCATAATATTCTCTATTTGATGAAAGATATGAACTTGTCATTCGTTCATTTTGAAGTCTAAGCATCATAACTATATCGCAATCTTTAACTCCTTTTTTCATATCTGTAAAAATATTTACTCCAAATTTATTTAAATCTTTTGGCAATAAATTCGAAGGGCCAATTATATTTACCTCCGCACCTAGCATGGTTAAAAGATAAATGTTTGATCTTGCTACACGAGAGTGGAGTATGTCGCCACAAATTGCAATTCTTAAACCTTCAATTTTTTTTTTTCTATTGATAATTGTTAGTGAGTCTAACAAAGCTTGTGTTGGATGTTCCCTTCTTCCATCTCCAGCATTTAAGACTGAACAATTAACTTTCTGTGATAAAAGATTACATGCTCCAGAATCCTGATGTCTTATTACAATTATATCTGGATGCATTGCGTTTAAAGTCATTGCTGTGTCAATTAGAGTTTCACCTTTTTTAATTGCTGAATTTATTATATTCATAGACATTACATCTGCTCCAAGACGCTTTCCTGCTAATTCAAATGAACTCTGCGTTCTTGTAGAGGGCTCAAAAAATAAATTAATTTGAGTTTTTCCTTTTAAAATATCTAATTTTTTATTTTTGCTTCTATTAAGATCTATAAATTCTTGAGCCTCTTTTAAAATGTATTTTATTTCAGAAATCTTTAAATCTTGAATACCAAGCAAATGTTTTTGAGAGTTTTTAATAGCTTTTTTTGTGTCTAAGCTCATTAAAGCTAACTCTATAGCTATATTGATTCATATAATCAAGTGTTATTTAGATAAATAATCTAAAACTCCCTGAAGTATGAAACTTGCTGAATTTTGATCAATGTTTTTCAATCTTTTTGATACATTTATATCTAGTTGACTAGATATGTTGAAAGAAGCGATTGTTGAAAGCCTTTCATCCCATAAAATTGTTGCTATATTTATCTCTTTTTCAATTAATTTAATTTTGTCTTTTACTGACTGTGCAGATGCCCCTTCAGAACCATCCATGTTTAAGGGTAAACCAAAAACAATAGCTTTAATATTGTTTTCTTTAACCATTACTTTAATTTTAGAAATAAATTCGTTCATTTTTTCAAATTTAATGGTTTCATATGGTGTTGCAATTTTTCTATTTTCATCACATATTGAAATGCCAATTCTCTTAGCACCCATATCGACTCCTAATAATCTTGATTTTTTGTTTAATTGAACCTTTAATTCATCAATAGTGATCATATTGTATTTTTTATATATAATGATATTTTGCCTTAAATTAAATATCATATGAGTATAGATCTTAAAACAGTAAAACATATATCAAAATTATCAAGAATTTCTATTGATGACAAAAAAGCTAAGAAATTAGAAAAAGATTTAAATTCTATATTTAAATGGATTGAGCAATTAAACCAACTAGATACTGATAAAGTTGAGCCTTTAACATCTATTGCAGAAACAACTTTAAGATTTAGAAAGGACGAAATTGTATCAAAAAATATCAGAGACGATATACTTAAAAACTCACCAAAAGATAATAAAGATTATTTTGTAGTACCGAAAGTTGTGGAGTAATGAATAATTTAATAGATTTAAGTCTCAGTGAGTTAGTAAGTAAAATTAAGTCAAAGGAAATTTCATCTAATGAAGTTACTTCAGCATACGTGGAAAGATCAAAAATATCAAAAAAACTTAATGCATATATTGAGGAAACTTTTGATGTTGCTATTGAAAATTCAAAAAAATTTGATGCTAAACCAGATCTAGATAAAAAATTACCCGGTATACCTTTGGCTGTAAAAGATCTTTTTTGTACTAAAAACGTAAAAACTACAGCAAGTAGTAAAATTTTAGAAAATTTTGTTCCTTCATATGAGTCCACAGTTACACAAAATCTTTGGAATGCAGGTGCTATATTGTTAGGAAAATTAAATTGTGATGAATTCGCAATGGGATCATCAAATGAAACTAGTTATTACGGAAATGTTATCAGTCCAATTGATAATAATTTAGTTCCAGGAGGATCGTCAGGAGGCTCAGCTTCAGCATTAGCAGCAAAACTTACTCCTGCAACAATTGGTACTGATACAGGTGGATCTATTAGACAACCGGCTTCCTTTACTGGAACAGTTGGTTTGAAACCTACTTATGGAAGCTGCTCTAGATATGGAATTGTAGCTTTTGCTTCTTCACTTGATCAAGCGGGTCCAATGACTAGAGATGTTAGTGATTGTGCATTATTACTAGATGTTATTAGTTCATTTGATCCAAAGGACTCAACTTCAATTGATTTTAAAAGACCAAATTATTTTACAGATTTAAAAAAAAATATTAAAGGTAAAAAAATTGGAATTCCCAAAGAATATAGAGTTGATGGAATGCCAGATGAAATAGAAAAATTATGGGAGAGAGGCAAAGATTATCTCAAAGATTGTGGAGCTGAAATTATTGATATTTCTTTACCACATACTAATTATGCTTTACCCACATATTACATTGTTGCACCAGCTGAAGCCTCATCTAATTTAGCTAGATATGATGGAGTAAAATATGGTTTTAGAGCAGAGGGTGAAAATTTAATTGATATGTATGAAAAAACAAGGTCCCTCGGATTTGGTGATGAAGTTAAAAGAAGAATCATGATAGGTACTTATGTTCTGTCTTCAGGCTACTATGATGCTTATTATCTTAAAGCACAAAAAGTTAGAAAACTAATAAAAAGCGATTTTGATAACGCTTTTAAAAAAATTGATGCGATATTAACACCCTCTACACCAAGCTCTTCTTTTAAAATAGGAGAAAAAACAGATGACCCGGTTTCAATGTATTTAAACGACATCTTTACAGTTCCCGTAAATCTTGCTGGTCTACCTGGTATTTCTATACCAGCTGGTCTAGATAAGAATAATTATCCTTTAGGTCTTCAAATTATTGGAAAACCTTTTGATGAACAAGGTATTTTAGATATAGCTTATTCAATGGAAGAAAAAATTAATTTTAATTTGAAAATAAAAGATTGGTGGATTAATTGAGCAAAGATCAATATCTGATTGAAAAAAATGGAAACAAATATGAAGTAGTGATAGGATTAGAAGTACATGCCCAAGTTCTTTCTAAGTCAAAATTATTTTCTACATCAGCAACTAAATTTGGGTCTGAACCTAACACACAAGTAAGCATTGTAGATGCTGCTTTTCCCGGAATGTTACCTGTAATAAATGAGTTTTGTGTAAAACAAGCTGTTAAAACAGGTATAGGTCTAAACGCTAAAATTAATAAAAAATCAATATTTGATCGTAAGAACTATTTTTATGCTGATCTTCCACAAGGCTATCAAATTTCTCAATACAAGGATCCAATTGTAGGAGAGGGGTCAGTTGTTTTAGATATGCCCTATGGTCCTAAACATATAGGAATTGAAAGACTTCATTTAGAGCAAGATGCTGGCAAGAGTATTCACGATATTGATCCAACCAGCACTTTAGTTGATTTAAATAGATCCGGAGTAGCTCTAATGGAAATTGTTAGCAAACCAGACCTTAGATCGCCAGAAGAAGTTAATTTATACATAAAAAAATTAAGATCTATCATGAGATACTTAAGTACATGTGATGGTAATATGCAAGAGGGATCTTTAAGAGCTGATGTCAATGTATCAGTGAGAAAACTTGGAACTGCTAAATTTGGTACACGTTGTGAGATCAAAAATATGAATTCAATCAAATTCATGCAAATGGCAATTGAATATGAAGCAAATAGACAAGTAGAGATACTAGAAGAGGGAGGTGTGATAGATCAGGAGACAAGATTATTTGACAATAAAAAAAATGAAACTAGATCAATGAGATCTAAAGAAGATGCTCATGA
>MDSW01144308.1_pt1 | contig 17446 bp, 17 predicted proteins | sample 811171 | NCBI WGS metagenome assembly MDSW01 (sample SAMN05326641, study PRJNA326480) | marine metagenome | isolation source: seawater | place: Atlantic Ocean: North West | collected 2012
AGGGCTGACCACCCTTCCAGAGGCTCTGGTGCACGTGCATCCCTGAGCCGTTGTCGTTGAAGACAGGCTTAGGCATGAATGTTGCCGTCTTGCCGTATTTCTTGGCAACGTTGCGCACGACGTACTTGTACGTCATCACATTGTCTGCCGCCTGGATCAACTCAGCGAATTTCATGCCGAGTTCGTGCTGACCCGCACCGGCCACCTCGTGGTGGTGCTTTTCGATGGGAACACCCAAGGCGCCCATGGTGCTGAGCATCTCGGAGCGGATGTCCTGAGCCGTGTCGTTCGGAGCGACGGGGAAGTAGCCCTCCTTCAGCTGGATTTTGTAAGCGAGGTTGCCGCCTTCCTCGATGCGGCCGGTGTTCCAGGAGGCCTCAATGGTGTCGACGCTGTAGAAGCAACCCCCTTCGCTGGAGTTGTAACGGACGTCATCGAACAGGAAGAACTCCGGTTCAGGACCAAAGAAAGCCGTATCGGCAAGACCTGTGGAGTTGAGATAACCCAGGGCACGCTGAGCCAAAGCTCTTGGGCAGCGGTCGTAGGCCTCACCGCTGCGGGGTTCGCCGATTGAGCAGATCATGCTCAGGGTTTTGTGGCGATAGAAGGGATCGACCCAGGCCGTCGACGGGTCGGGGATCATCGCCATATCCGAGGCGTTGATCGCTTTCCAGCCGCGGATCGAGGAACCGTCGAAGGCCAGGCCTTCGGTGAAGGATTCCTCCTCGATCATGTCCGTGCACACCGTCAGGTGCTGCCACTTGCCATGCAGGTCCGAGAATTTCAGGTCGACGAACTCGATGCCGTCGTCCTTGATCTGCCGAAGGACGTCCTGTGGTGTTTTGGACATGGAAGAAGCGTTCGCCGAAGGGGCGTGGTTAAGGGGACCGTAAAGATCCCGATGCCCCCATTTTGTATCAGTAGGCACCTTTTGCGCCCGTGATCCCTTTGGGGGCATTCGTTCTGGTCTAACGCGTAACCGTTTCTGTCAACTTCGCTGAATCTCAGCTGCACAGAGGCTTCTGGCTGGATCAGCGGTGTTACCTTCCGCGGAGGGAGTGTCTGGAGACCCCAGCGAATGCGTGATGCCATCACCGGGCTGATCGGTCGTTATGACCAGCTCGGCCGTTACCTCGACCGTCAGGCACTCGACAGCATCGAGACCTACCTCGATGAATCAGCCGTTCGCATCGCAGCCGTTGAGCTGATCAATCGCGAGGCCGCCGAAATCGTCCGGGAGGCCAGTCAACGCCTGTTCCGTGACGAACCGGAATTGCTGTTGCCTGGCGGCAATGCCTACACCACACGGCGTCTGGCGGCCTGCCTGCGGGATATGGACTACTTCCTGCGGTATGCCAGCTACGCCCTGATCGCCGGAGACAGCACGATCCTCAACGAGCGGGTGCTCAATGGCCTGGACGACACCTACAAAAGCCTGGGTGTGCCGACCGGCCCAACGGTTCGCAGCATTGCGCTTCTCGGTGAGGTGGTGACCGAACGCCTTCAGGCCAGTGGGATCCCATCGGATCGTTTGGCCGCCGTGCGTCAGCCGTTTGATCACATGGTTCGAGGTCTGGCGGAGACCAACGTGCGGCAGCGTTGATGCCGATCCGCTGATTCGAGCGTTTCAAAGCACTGTGATCACTCCCTAAGGGCTGGGCGACTGCGTAGGCTCATCGGCCAGATGTCTCGTTCCGGGTCTTGGTGACGAACGCTTCCTTCTCCGTCGACAACCGTCACCGGGAGGCCTTTGCGCCGATCGCCACACCAGACCGGCTGCTGCTTGGGCCAGGTCCTTCCAACGCCCATCCCACCGTGCTTGAGGCCTTGGCACGGACGCCGATCGGACACCTTGACCCCTTGTACGTCGAGCTGATGAGTGAAGTGCAGGAGCTCCTGCGCTACGCCTGGCAGACCGATAACCGCCTGACGCTTCCCATGAGCGGAACGGGCAGTGCGGCCATGGAAGCCACCCTCGCCAACACGATTGAACCGGGCGACACGGTCCTGGTGGCCGTCAAGGGATATTTCGGTCTTCGACTCGCCGACATGGCCGGTCGCTACCGCGCCGAGGTGAAGACCATCGAGAAACCCTGGGGGGAGTGGTTCAGTCTCGAGGAGCTGGAGGCGGCTCTGATCGAACACCGTCCCGCCATCCTGGCGATGGTGCATGCGGAAACCTCCACCGGTGTTTGTCAGCCGATGGAGGGTGTCGGCGATCTCTGCCGCAAACACAACTGCCTGCTCCTGTTGGACACCGTCACCTCCCTGGGTGGGGTGCCCCTGTACATCGATGAGTGGAAGGTGGATCTGGCTTACAGCTGCAGCCAGAAAGGCCTCAGTTGTCCTCCCGGTCTCGGACCCTTCACCATGGGCCCCCGGGCTGAAGAGAAGATGGCCGCCCGCAAGGACAAGGTTCCCAACTGGTACCTGGATGTGTCGCTGCTCAACAAGTACTGGGGCAGTGACCGCGTGTACCACCACACCGCTCCGGTGAACATGAATTTCGGCATGCGCGAGGCCCTGCGTCTGCTGGCGGACGAGGGCTTGGATCAGGCCTGGGCCAGGCATCGACGCAATGCCGAAAGCCTCTGGTCAGGCCTCGAGCAGCTCGGACTGTCGATGCTGGTACCCGCTGATCGCCGCCTGCCAACCCTCACCACCGTGCGCATTCCTGAAGGCGTCGATGGCAAGGCTTTCAGCCTGCATCTGCTCAATCAGCACGGCATTGAAGTGGGTGGAGGCCTTGGCGTGCTCGCCGGCAAGATCTGGCGCATCGGTTTGATGGGCTACAACTCCACCCCCGACAACGTCGACCGGCTGCTGAATCTGTTCGAAACCGAGCTGCCACGCTTCAGCGGGTCGCTTGCCGCCGCTGCCTGAACCAATCGTTCAGCAACTGGCTCGCTTCGCTCTCCATCACGCCGCCGATCACCGTCATCCGGTGATGGGCACTGCGATGGGTGGCAAGATCAACCGTCCCTCCGAGTGCGCCTCGCTTGTGGTCATGGGCCGCGAAGATCACCGTTCCCATTCGGGCCTGAACCAGTGCACCGGCGCACATCGGGCACGGTTCCAGCGTCACCATCAGGGTGCAGCTGTTGAATCGCCAGTCCCCCAGCAGCTGGGACGCCTGCTGCAAGGCCACCAGTTCGGCATGGCCCAGGGGGTCGTGATGCTGCTGGCGCCGATTGCGTCCATGGCCGATGCAGCGGCCTTGTGCGTCGAGCACCACCGCAGCAACAGGGATCTCTCCGGATTGGCCCACGGCTCGGGCTCTCTCGAGCAGGATCTGCATCCAGCGCGTTTGCTCAGAACCGTTCATCGCTGGATGCCAGGACCCCCCCGTCCATTTCACATGGGAGCGCGGATCTACCCGTGAGTACGTCGTCGTCCCTGAGCACAGACCCGCGAGACGCAAGGATTGGGGCAGTCCAGCCCAGGTCGTTGCACACCGGTTCGCCGCTGCTGCCCGTGTCTCACGGGCTGGATCCGTTCGCCTCTCCGGAGGCGTTCGATGCTGAGCTCCAGGATTTTCTGCATCAGACCAGCGATCTGCTGTGCCACTGGCTGGCGGATGCTGCTCGCCGATCCCCACTGCCAACGGTGCGCCGGCAGCCTGAGATCGCCCCGGGCCTGGGCGGTGCAGACAGCCGACAGCTTCTGTCCGATCTGCAACTGGTGATGGAAGGGGCCTATCAGCCGTCCCATCCCGGTGCCCTTGCCCATCTCGATCCACCCCCGCTCACGGCATCGATCGCAGCGGAGTTGATCTGCGCTGGTCTCAACAACAATCTGCTGGCCGAGGAACTTTCACCAGGCCTCAGTGATCTTGAGCGGCAGCTCTGCCGCTGGTTCGCCTCGAGGCTTGGCCTTCCTGACTCCGGGGGTGGCGTGCTGGCGACCGGCGGCACCCTCAGCAATCTGATGGCCCTCCTGGTGGCCCGCGATCGCCTGCCTGAGGGGAGAGGCCAACAGGGCGTGGTGCTCTGCAGCGCCGATGCCCACGTATCCCTGCTCAAGGCCACACGCGTGATGGGACTGGCCGCTGATGGGCTTCAGCGTTTGCCTGTTGACGACCAGGGGTGCATGCAATCCGAGCTGTTGGAGCAGGCCCTGCAGGGGCTTGAGCATGAAGGACGTCCCTGCATCGCCGTCGTCGCCACCGCCGGAACAACCGTGCGTGGAGCTGTCGACCCGCTTGCCGCGATCGCGGCGATCTGCAGGCGATCCAACGTTTGGCTGCATGTCGATGCGGCCATCGGGGGCGTGTTCGCTTTGGCGTCGTCAACCGCTGCCTTGATGGATGGCATCGGCCTGGCCGACTCGATCACGCTGAATCCTCAGAAGCTGCTGGGAATCACCAAGGCCTCGTCCCTGTTGCTTCTCCGCGAGCCCTCCTTGCTGGGAAACAGCTTCGCCACGGGTCTGCCCTACATGGAGAGCGCTGTCGGCGACCATCACGGTGGCGAGGCGGGCCTTCAAGGCACGCGGCCGGCAGAGATTCTCAAGTTATGGCTGGGGCTACGGCAGCTTGGGGAAGCCGGAATCGAAACGCTGCTGCAATCGGCTCTCCAACGCTGCCGCACGCTCACCCATCATTTGGACGCTGATCGGCTCGAGGTGCTGGGCGGCAGCTTGCATCTGCTGGCGTTGCGTCCGAAAAGACGCTCCAGCATCGATGTGGATGCCTGGTGCGAGACCACCCGACGGATGTTGTTGCAGCAAGGCTTCATGCTGTCGCGTCCGCACTACGACCAGAGCCACTGCCTCAAGGCGGTGCTCGGCAACCCCCACACGACGGAGCTGCACCTGCAGCAACTGGCTGCGTTGATCAACGCGTCCGTGGATCGATGAGCGACTCTCAGCGCCCCCGCTGGGTGGCCATCGTCACAGGCGTGATCTCGATCTTGATCGGCGTGTTCTATCTGCTGCTGATCACGGTTCTCGATGCTCGCGGTCCGATGCGTCCGCCGCCGCCCGAGGCCCTGGCCGGGGTGGCAGCTGACGCTCCTTCGGTCGTTGAAGCGGCTCCACCACCTGACGCATCGCCGTCTCCAGAAAACGTTTGAGGGATGCATCGCGACGGTTGAGATCGAACTGCTGCTGCACCACGTCGCGCATGCCGCCGTCGCCCCAGTCCTGATCCTGTTCAAAGAACTGGATGAAACTTGTGCCTGCCACCCGGGTGAGCCAGGCCGCGGTGACCGCCTGAATCGCTCGGCTCACCAGCAGGGTGGGAAGACTGAGGCTGAGTGCGGTGCCGATCACGCTCATGGCCCCCTTCACAACGCCCAGGCCTGCCAGGGTCCGCCCCAGGGAGACGGCCAGCTCACGCGCCCGCTGTTTCGACAGCTCAATCCCGTAGACGCCGGCGAGCTCGATCACCATCTGGGCGTTGACAGCGGCCGTTCCCAGCAGGTCGACACCAGGGAGGGGAGTGGCGGCGACCACGCCAGCACCGATCCAGCAATAGCGGTCGACGCAGGCCTGGGCCTCGAATCGGCGCTGTTGATTCAACAGGGTTCGGCCTCGGTCATCCAGATGCCTGCACTGCAACAGGATGTTGTCCGCGATCAGCTCTTCGCCCTCGGCATGCAACACGATCGCGAGCCGTTGCAGCAGATCAGCCACATCCGGTTCGGGTTGGAAGGGTTTCATCCCAGGCCTGGGAACCGATTGGGGAGCGGCGCTGCAGGCGACCACATCGTCGGCAGGGATCAGCCCGCTGCAGCGGGATCGCAGGAGCTCCAGCAAGCGACGTTCCTCGTCGACACCGCGCAAATCCCGCTTGTTCAACACCAACAGCAGCCGTTTGCCGAGGTCGGCGATTGAGCGGATCACGCTGAGTTCTGAGGCGCGCAGGTCGCCATCCACCAACACCACGAGCAGATCGGCGCGGATGGCACGGCGACGAGCCGCCTCCTCGCGGCTCAATCCTCCCTGGCCCGCTTCCAGGATTCCCGGTGTGTCCACCAGCTGCAGGCTGCGGTTGAGGCCTTGCAGCCGCAGTCGGTAGGCCTGACTGCTGCGGGTGGTTCCCATGGCCGCCCCCGTCTCGCCCACCATTTCTCTGAGGAGGGCTCGGATCAGGGAGGTTTTGCCGCTGGATCCTGTGCCGAAGACCACCACCACCAGATCACCGCGGGTGAGTTCCTCCTCGACCCGTTCCCGCTCCTGACGCAGACCTTCCCGGCTCACCTCATCCGAGAGGCGTTCCAGCAGTTGATCGATGTTGTCGAGACTGCGACTGGCGGCCTGCCGACGGTCCTTCGGTTTCTCGACCTCAGCGTTGCCGGAGACGCGTTGTTGCTTCCGTTGCCGCTGCCAGCTTTTCCACCATGGCCAGCCCACCTGGTACCCGAGAACCGCAATCAGAGCCAGGCCCAGCAACAGCACCGGTGTCAGCAACCAGGTCGGCAGGAAATAACTGAGATCCCAGAGCAGGGTTCGGATCGCCTGCAAGACCCCACCGACCACCACCAGAGCCAGCAGGGCTCCTGCGAGTCCGATCAGCAGCCTGGTGCGGGACGTCAAGAGGCTTCGACGCTGCCGCGGCCCGCTGCGCGGATGATGTCCCCCCACAGGGCAGCGGCAAGAGCGCTGGAGCTGGCGGTAGGGCTGTTGTCGTCATTGCCAAGCCAGATTCCCATCACCCAGTGACGGGAGGGTTCATAGCCAATGAACAGCAGGTCCCGTCCATCGTTGGTGGTGCCGGTTTTGCCACCTTCCTGCCCTCCGAGGAAGGCTCCGCGTCCCGTGCCATTGCGGACCACCGTGCGGAGCAGCGCCTGCATGGACTTGGCGGTTTCAGGCTTGATCGTTCGCCGGGCTGCATTGAGGCTGTTGCTGCCGGTGGCCGTGAGGCTGCGGCAGTTGCTGGCCTGTTCCTGCTTGCAGGTTTCCGCGTCCATCAGCCGTCGGATTGTGGTGGGCGGATGCCAAAGGCCGTTGTTGGCGATCGCTGCGTAGGCGCTGGTGAGTTCGATCAGGCGCACTTCGCTCTGGCCGAGGGCCAAGCCAGGCACAGGATCGAGAGGTGTTGTGATCCCCAGGCTCCTGGCCTGACGGACCACCTGTTCGAGGCCGACACGCTGTGCCAGCCGCAGGGCTGCCGTGTTGCTGCTGAACGCGAAGGCACTCGTGAGGCTGAGCTGACCCTGGCAATCACTCTCGAAGCGCTGCCCGCCCCATTCCAGCCGTTCGCAATTCAGCTTGGAGGCTGGGGTGATCCCCCGCTCCAGGGCAGCCAGATAAACCATCAGCTTGAAGGTGCTGCCTGGCTGGCGCAGGGCCATCGTTGCGCGGTTGAACTGGCTGAATCGGTAGTCCCGTCCACCGCTGATCGCCAGAACACCGCCGTTGCGACTGTCGAGCACGACCGCAGCGCCCTCCGTCACGCCCAGCCCCTGACTGGACTTGAGCAGCTCCCGCAGCTGCCGTTCCACGACGGCCTGCAACACCGGATCCAGATAGGTTTCGATCAGAAAATTGCCTTCTTCGGCCACATCCGGTCCCACGAGTTCCCGGAGGTCACGACGCACCTGGTCGCTGTAGAAGGGGGCGCTTCCGCGGCTGATACGGCTGCAGGCTTTGGCGGCGAGTTGGATCGGTCTGCGGCGGGCTTGGCGGGCCCGATCCAGGCTGAGCCGCCCCTCATCCGCCATCTTGTTCAAGACCAGATTGCGTGCTTCCAAGGCCCGTTGCGGGAAGCGACAGGGGTCGTGGCCATTGGGTGATGGCAGCAGACCCACCAGAAGCGCCGACTGCTCCAGATTGAGATCGGCAGCCGAGCTGTCGAAGTAGAAGCGGGCCGCGTCCTCGAAACCAAATCCCACGCCGAGATACACCCGGTTGAGGTAACTCAGCAGCAGCTCTGATTTGCTGAAGCGGCTCTCGAGCTGCAGGGCCACCAGCAGCTCGCGCCATTTGCGTTCCAGGGTGTCGCCCTGGCCCACCAGGTCGGGGTAGAGGCTTCGGGCCAGTTGTTGGGTGAGGCTGCTGCCGCCCTCAAGAACTTCGCCACCGGAGATGTTGGTGAACAGGGCCCGCAGGGTGCCGATGGCGTCGATACCGGGATGCCACCAGAAGCGGTTGTCCTCGCTGGCCAGCAGGGCATTGATCAAGGTCGGCGAAAAATCCTGCAGCGTCGCGAGCTCGCGGTGTCGCTGCGAGTCGATCGATTTGATCGGCTGATTTTTGCTGTCGTAGATGGCGATCGGGCCCTGCACCGTGGCCAGCCGTCCTCGAACCGGCACGCTCACGTTGGCCAGCACCAACAGGGTGCCGCCCATCGTGAGGGCCGTGGCCACCAGCAATCCCGCCGCGGTTTTCAGCCGCTTGGAGCCACGCTGCCGGGGAGACACGAATTCCAGGGTCGGCGCTCCTGGTTCCGAGGCCGGCGCCAATGCAATGCGATCTCCGTCCTGCAGCTCAAGCTCCTGCACCCGTCGACCACCCCACCAGAGCCCGTTGGTCGATCCCTGATCGGTGAGCAGCCAGCGCCGTCCGCGGCGTTGAAGCACGGCGTGCAAGCGGCTGATGGCTGGATGCACCAGCGGAATCTCGAGCTGCTCATCGCGCCCCAGCCGATAGCCCTCTCCATGCAGCGCAAGGAGTCGGTCGTCGCGATCCAGCTGATGGATCACCAGCTGGGGAACCTTGCTCGTCGATCGAGGCTCAGCCACGGCGAACCTGCCCCCTGGAGCTCATCAGAAGATCCAGGGCAAAGCAGAGCACGGCCAGGTTGATGGCGATGTCGGCCCCATTGAAGATGGGAAAGTCGATCGGCACGAGGGCCAGAAAGTCGACGACATAGCCCAACCGCCAGCGGTCCAGGCCATTGCCGATGGTGCCGCCCAGCAGAAAGGCCACCGCCAGCCCCTGCCAGAGGGCCAACCGCCGCTGCTTCCACATCCAGATCATCACCCCAACAGCCACCGCCAGGCTCAGAACGCCGAGCAGCAGGGTTGAGCCCGTGAGCAGGCTGAAGGCAGCGCCGGTGTTGTGCACGAGCTTGAAGTCGAGAAGACCCGGAACAGCCTTGATCGTGTTGCCCTCGGCCAGTGCCGCGGTCATCCAGCTTTTGCTGACCTGGTCCACGACCACCACGATCGACGCCAGGGCGAGCACGCTGCGACGTCCCAACGAACGTTCGCTCATCCTTCCATCAGCAACAGACGACGGATCAGAACGGACAGCAAGCCGATGGTGATGCAGAGCAGGATCTGAGCCAGCAGCGGACCCAGGGAAAACTGCATGATCAGCTCGGGAAGCGTGGAACTCCAGCGTCCAAACAGTTCGCCAACGCCGAGATTCAGCAATCCGCAGAGTTGCAAGATCACGAGGCCAGCAAGGGCGGCTCCGGCCTGGGCCGGGAGATCCCCCATGCCCGGTTGCTGACTCAGACGCCCTGTCAGCCAAGCGGCAGGCACGAATCCTGCGAGGTAACCAAACCCAGGATCCGCCAGGTAGTGAATGCCGCCGCCACCGTGGAAGACCTGCAGATCCATCAAGCCCAGGCTGAGGTAGGCCACTGCGGCGATCACTCCGGCCCGTGGTCCACAGACCAGGGCGCAGAGCAACAGCGCAGGAACCTGCCAGGTGGCTGGTAAGGCAACCAGATGGGGTGGCAGTGGAACCACGATGGCGGCCGGCAAAAGGCCGCCGATCAGGATCAGCAGCAATCCAGCCAGTGCACCGCTCCAAGTGGCGAGAGCCCGCACCGGTTTCGCTCAACTGGGCCCATCCTGCTTGAGAATGTCATCTCTGCACAGGTGCCATGGCGGCCATTGGTGACAAGCTGCGACTGATCGAGCCGCAGACCTATCTGAAGACGGCGGACCCGATGCCGATGTTGCGTCCGCCTGATCTGATCAGTCCAGGAGAGATTGGCGAGGTGGTGGCCCTCCACCCCATGGATGTGCTGGCGGTGCGATTCCGACGCGGCACCTTTCTGATTGACGCGGATCGCCTTGAAGCGGCGGCTCAGGTGGACTCCGTCTGATCGTTCTCCCAGCAGCGCTGAAGATCCGTCAGCGTTGAGGGGGGGCCGCAAAGGCTGAGGCGTGGATTGCAGAGATGGGCCGCCGCGACCCGTTGCAGATCTGCTGTGTTGAGGCTCTGGATCGCTTCCATGCAGCGTTGGTCGTGGTCATCCGGCAACCCAAGACCGCGCAGCACCACCCGGCGCTCGGCCCGTTGGGCACTGGTTTGACGTGCGTGGGCCATCAGGCCCTTGAACTTGGCACGCGCCAGGTTGAGATCGTCGTCGCTGAGGGGCATGGAACCCAGCTCCCACCAGCTCTGCTTCAGCAGTCTCAGCGTCAGTTCGGCGCGCTCTGCCCCCGTTGAGGCGTGCATCACAAACGGGCTGTTGCCCGCACGATCGGGGTGGTGAAGGCCGACGTCATAGGCCACGCCATGCTCTTCCCTGAGGCGTCGAAACAACAGGCTCGACATGCCCATGCCGAGATGGCATTTCAGCAGTCGCAGCGCCAGGGCATCGGGATGGCCAAGGGGCAGGCTGGCCTGGCCGAGCATCAGCACCACCTGCTCTGTGTCGGCGGGATGGCTGCAGCAGGTGACGCCGGATGCGTCGACCTGCAGGGGAGCCGCCGGTGTTGTGTGGGATTGAGCGTCTGCCGCTGGCCAGGCGTCAAAGCCAGGCCAGTGGCCAAGCTCCTGCTCCAGGCCGGTCGGCCAAACCCCGGCGATGGCGAGGGTGGCTGCTGCGGTTCGTCCCGCCTCGCTGAGAGGCTTCAGCTGGGTTGACTCCAGGCAGACCAGCTCATCGGCCAAACCGAGAGGGTCATGGCCATAGCCCTGGTCGCCGTAGACCAAGCGTCGCCAGCCATCGAAGGCAACCTGAAACGGATCCTCCCGCTGCCGTTGCAGGGCCTGCAGGCTGAGGCTGCGCTCAAGCAGCACCTGATCCTGTTCAAGGTGTGGGTCGATCACCATCCAGGCCAGGAGCGGCAGCAGATCAGTGGCATCAGCGCTGGTGCAGCGCAGGCTGATCAGCAGTCCGTCCTCGTGGGCCTCACAGCGCAGGCCGGCACCGCGACCCTCCACGAGATCCGCCAGGGCGAGATGGTTGAACGGTCCACAGCCACGGCTCATGACCGAGGCCAGCAGTTGGTGTGCTCCGCGCTGACCGAGGGGATCGTGGCTGCTGCCCCCCGGGATCCACAGCTTCGCCGCCATCACACCGGGGGTGCGCAACGGTTCGAGCAGCAGCGTCGGTGCCGTCATCAGCCTCTGGCCCCGGGTCGGGCGATCAGGGTGCAAGCCTTCTGCGGTTGAAGCTGGGGAAACAGGGAGCTTCGCAATGCTTCCATCGTCCAGGTCTCAAGCTGCTGCAGGGGCTCCAGCAAGGACTGCTCACGGCCCCATAGGGTTTGGCTCGCCGCCATCGAGGCCACCTGGCCTGAGGATTCCAGGGCGAATCGCAAGCCGTTTCCAACCAAGCGAAGCGCTCGATCGAATTCCCAGGACTCGACGGGATCGCCATCCAGCCTGTGGAGTTGCTCGTGGACGGCCTCTTCCACCGCCGCGAGCTTGTTCTCCGGACAGCACACTTCCAAGGTGGCCAGGCTTCCCTGCTCCAGAACGGTCAGGTCCATATCGACGGTTTCCGCGATCTTCAACTGCTCGCGCAGGTGGTCCACCATGCGGCTGCGCCGACCTTCGCCCAGCAGGCTCGTGACCAGGTCGGCTCCCATCACCAGGGAGAGTTGTTGAGCTGCCGCCATCGGCCAGAGCATCAGGAAGCGGGCTGATTCAAGCCGTGGAACGGAGATCTCGTGACGTCCGCTTTGATGAACGAGATCGGTTGAGGCTTGATGATCGGTCGCGGAGGGCAAATCCGCGAGTGCCGAGCCTTCGATGCTCTGGCGAAGGGCTGGCTGGATCGGCCCAGCGACCGCCAAGCAACAGCGATGACCCTGATAGAGGCGGCGATGGAAGCGTTGCATCGCATCCGGATGCATCGCCATCAACTGGTCCCGACAACCCAGGATCGGACGTCCATAGGCATGCTCCGGACATCCCCGGGTCAGCAGCTCCTGAATCACCCGTTCATCGGGCTGATCCGCGTACTGGGCAATCTCTTCCAGCACCACCTCTCGCTCCATCTCGAAGTCCTCGTCCGCCAGGGCGGGGTGGAGCACCAACTCGAGCAGAAGCTCTAAAGCGCGGGGCGCCTGCTCGGGCGGAATCATCACGTGAAAGTGCACGTCATCGAACCCGGTGGCCGCGTTGCTGCTTCCGCCCAGGGCTTCGATTTCACGGTCGAACGCCCCCGCCGGCAGATCCCGGCTTCCCTTGAACACCATGTGCTCGAGGAAATGGGCCATGCCCTGTTCCTGAGCCTGTTCAGAACTGCTGCCGGCCTGGCACCAAAGATCGAGACAGGTGAGCGGGGCGTCCGGCATCTCCGCCTCAACAATGCGGACACCATTGGGGAGGGTCCAGTGATCCAGCCGAGGAGAGGCGAGCGGGGTGTTCAGAACTGCGTGGCAAAGTTCCATTCTGTGACTGCCAGCGTGCATGCAGCCCTCGATCACGGACGGTTCCGGGGGACTGCACCCATTGGTGACCGCTCTGGCGGATGGCATCCGCAGCAGTTGGGCTGATCTTCCGGACCTGCAGCCCCTCGATGTCGCGGCCGATCTCGAGTCCATCAGCGGCAGCCTCGATGGCGAAAAGCTGTTCATTCGCAATGAGTTGCGCAGCTGCCGTGGGCTGCGCAAACTCCACCTCGAGATCGCACGCCTTGGTGTTGGCCTGCAGATCCTTCATTGCGTCTGGTTCCCTGACCCCCGCTTTGATCTGCCGATTTTCGGGGCTGATGTTGTCGCCGGGCCTGCGGGAATTTCCGCCGCCATCGTTGATCTCTCCCCAGTCGGCTCTGAACTGCCGCCTTCAATCGCGTCCGGACTGCTGGCTCTCCAGCGCCCCAGCTTTCGTCAAGAGCGGGAGCTGCCGGGTTGGGGAACCATTTTCTCCCCCTACGTGTGCTTCATCCGCCCCGATGGCGCAGAGGAAGAGAGTGCCTTTTCGGATCTTGTTGCGGCCTATCTGAGGGTGTTGCGTTCAGCCGTCCATGGGGCAGAAGCGGACTCCAGCGACGAGATCACTACGATCTCGAGGTTCGAAGGTCAGCTTCGGTACTGCCTTCAGCAGCGCCGCAACGACAAAACCCGTCGCGTCCTTGAAAAAGCCTTCAACACCTCTTGGGCGGATCGCTACATCAGTGAGCTGCTGTTCGATGACCCTCCGAAACCGTCCTGATGCGTTCTCGACAGCTGCTTCTGCCCCTGGCCATCCTCAGCTTGGCGGTGGGTGGAACCCTCTGGTGGATCTCCCAGAGATCGTCTGAGCCAGAGCCATCAGCCAGCGTTGAAACACCCCAGAGCCAAGCGGTTGAGGCTGTTGCGGCCCTCGGTCAGCTCGAACCAGCCGGCGAGGTCCGCCGACTGGCTGCTCCGAGCGTTGGCGTGGTGGGGGCGCCGAGACTGGCCAAGGTTTTGGTGGAGGAGGGCGATCCAATCAGCGTCGGCCAGGTGCTGGCGGAATTCGACAACCGCCCTGAACTTCAGGCGGATCTTGAGGATCTGGATGCGCAGCTCAGCTCTTTGTCCAAGCGGATTGTTCTGCAGGAGCGTGAACTGGCTCGTTACCGAAATCCAGCTGCTTCGGGCGCCGTCGCGATCGTCAAGGTGGAGGAGGAGCAGGACCAACTGGTGCGGCTTCAGGGCCTACAGCGTCGGGCGCTGGCGCAACGCAAAGGCCTGGTGATCGATCTGGCCAAGACCCAGTTGCTGTCTCCGATGAACGGTCTTGTGCTCAAGCTGCACGCCAGGGTCGGCGAGCGTCCTGGAACGGATGGCGTGATGGAGGTGGGAGACAGTCAGAACATGCAGGCCCGCATTGAGGTGTACGAGTCCGACATCGCGCGGATTCGTTTGCAGCAGCCCGTTGTTCTCTCTAGTGAGAACGGTGGTTTTGAGGGGCAGCTCAAGGGAAAGGTGGTTCGCATCAGCCCCCAGGTCGAGCAGCGCAGTGTCCTGTCGACGGATCCCACGGGTGATGCCGATGCCCGCGTTGTGGAAGTTCTGGTGCAGTTGGAGCCTGCGGATGCCAGCCGGGTCAGCCGCCTCTCGGGCCTCAAGTTGATTGCCCGTTTCGAGCCATGAGGTGGCCCTGGCAGGGGCGTCGCATTCCCCTCTCATGGCTGCTGCTCTCCAGGCAGCCCGTGCGCCTCTTGGTGGCTCTGGCCGGCATCAGCTTCGCTGGAATCCTGATGTTCATGCAGCTGGGATTCCGCGACGGGCTGTTCGATGCCAGCGTCACGGTGCATCGCAAGTTCGATGCGGATCTGGTGCTCATCAGCCCTCGCTCCGCCAGCTCCGTGCGGATGGCGGGCTTTCCGCGTCGGCGACTGATTCAGGCTCTGGCCGATCCCGCTGTCCAGGGCGTTACGCCTGTTCACTGGGGCCTGATGCTGTGGCGGAACCCGGAATCACGCCGCAACCGTGCCATTTTGGTGCTGGGCTTTGAGCCGGACGATCCGTTTTTCGCGGATCCGGAGCTCGCCAGCAAAACCAATGTGCTGAAACAGAAGGGCAGGATCCTGTTCGATCAGTTGTCGCGACCGGAGTTTGGCCCGATCGCTGATTGGTACCGAGAGGGCCGAACGGTGGAGACCGAGATCGCTGGTAATCGGGTGCGTGTTGAGGGTCTGGTGAGCCTCGGCACCAGCTTCGGAGCCGACGGCAATCTGCTCACCAGCACGGAAACCTTCTTGGATCTCATGCCTCAGAAGCCACCGGGCTCGATTGAGGTCGGGCTGATTCGTCTTCAGCCCGGTGCCGATCCCACCACGGTGCTGACACGGCTGGAACAGCGGCTTCCCGATGACGTGATGGTTCTGACCAAGCAGGGTTTCATTGATTTCGAGCAGAACTACTGGAAAAGCAGCACGGCGATCGGCTTCATCTTCACCCTCGGTGCGGCGATGGGCTTCGTGGTGGGCTGCGTGATCGTGTACCAGGTGCTGTACACCGATGTGAGCGACCACTTGCCCGAGTACGCCACCTTGATGGCGATGGGCTACCGCCTCAGCCATTTGCTGGGTGTGGTGCTGCGAGAAGGGCTGTATCTGGCCGCTCTTGGGTACATCCCCGCCTATCTCGCTGGTGAGGGCCTCTACTGGTTTGTACGCAACGCCACGCGGTTGCCGGTGGGCATGGATCTCACCCGGGCGCTCACCGTGCTGACCATGATCCTGGTGATGTGTCTGTTGTCAGCTCTGCTGGCGATGCGACGGCTTGTGGATGCTGATCCCGCGGAGATCTTCTGATGGCTGCTGTCGAGATCGATCAACTCAGCCATGCCTATGGCCGTGGCGCCATGCGTCGCGAGGTGTTGCAGGGGATCAGCCTTGAGATCGAGGCCGGTGAGGTGGTGCTGCTCACCGGTCCCTCCGGTTGCGGCAAGACCACCCTGCTCACCTTGATCGGGGCCTTACGCACGGTGCAGTCCGGCCGGGTGTCCGTGTTGGGTCACCAACTGGATGGGGCTGGTCGCCGCCGCCGCCAGCAGGTCCGGCGGCGCATCGGAATGATCTTTCAGGGGCACAACCTGCTGCGCTGTCTCACGGCCGAGCAGAACGTCCAGATGGGGTCGGATCTTCTGGGTGGTCTCAGCTATCGATCACGGCGTGATGAAGCCCGCCACTGGCTCCGCAGCGTGGGCCTGGACGACCAGATGGGGAAGCTTCCCCATGATCTGTCGGGAGGCCAGAAGCAGCGTGTGGCGATCGCCAGGGCCTTGGCCGCCCATCCACAACTGCTCCTCGCGGATGAACCAACCGCGGCTCTCGACGGGGCCACGGGCCGAGAAGTGGTGGAGCTGCTGCGCCAACTGGCACGCGATCAGTCCTGCGCTGTGTTGATGGTGACCCACGATCCACGCATTCTTGATGTGGCGGACCGTCTGCTGCGCATGGAGGATGGCTGCCTCCTGCCGACTGTTGAGTAGTCTCGGAACAGGTATTGAGGTCGCATGGCCAAACGCAGGAATCTCAAGAAGGAGAAGCAGGAGCGAAATCGCGCCTACGCCCGCAAGTTCAAGAAGCGCAAGCTGCGCAATGACGGCCGCGGCGAAGGCGCCGGTAACGGTGTGACCGGTACCGCCAACAACGGTGGTGCAGCCGACTGAGCAGCCAGGCACAGAAGCAGCCAGGGGTTGCCGAGATCAGGGGGGCTGAGGCCCCCCTTTCTGCTGTTCGTAGGCTTGGGCGCCTGCATCGAAGGAGGTCAGCGCGATGTTCGTCAGTGTCGTGATCCCGACCTACAACCGCAGACCGATCCTTGAGCAGTGTCTTGATGCTCTCGAGCAGCAGCAGCTCGACGGTGCTCTGGATCAATACGAGGTGGTGGTGGTGGATGACGGATCCACCGACGGCACCCCCGACTGGTTGCGACAGCACCAGGCTCGGTTTTCCCACGTCCGACTGATCGAACAGGAGCATGGGGGACCGGCGGCGGGGCGCAACCGGGGCGTGGATCACGCCAGAGGCGATGTGATCGTCTTCATCGACAGTGATCTGGTGGTGACCCCCTCCTTCCTGGCATGTCACGCCAAAGCGCTTGAGCGGCACTGGATCACGGCAGGCGACCGCCTGGCCTTCACCTATGGCGCCGTCGTCAACACGGCGAACTTCGATCACCCGACCACGGAGCGTCACAAGCTGCGGGATCTCTCCTGGGCGTATTTCGCCACGGGCAACGTGGCGATTGATCGAACGGTTTTGGAGGAGTCCGGACTGTTTGACACAGGGTTCCGCCTCTACGGCTGGGAGGACTTGGAACTCGGCGAGCGGTTGCGCCGCATGGGAGTGCGGCTGATCAAGTGCCCGGAGGCTGTTGGCTATCACTGGCATCCCGCCCTCTCTCTGGATCAAATTCCGCGCTTGATTGAGGTGGAGGGGGAGCGTGCACGCATGGGTTTGGTGTTCTACCGGAAGCACCCGACACGGCGTGTCCGGTTCATCATTCAGTTCACCTGGTTGCATCGCATGCTCTGGGAGCTGTTAACCCTCGGTGGCGTCATCAACGAACGCAGCCTGCGCCCGCTGCTGCGCTGGTTGATCCGCAAGGGCTATTCAGGCACCGCCATGGAGTTGTTGCGGCTGCCGCTCAACCGCATCGGCGTGCGCGCCCTGTTCCGTGAAGCCAGTGCTGCTGGGCTTCCCTGTCCCTTGCTTTGATAACGTCGGAAAGTCCTTTCAACCCCGCACACCTGCTCGTTTCGGGTGAATGTGATCTCGGAGAACGCCCTCAGGCGCTGCCGTGATCCGTCCCTGGCAGGTGGAGGCGAACCCGAAACCCTCAAACCATGGCTGTTGTCACCCTCGCCGAAATGATGGAGGCGGGTGCCC